>BNJU01005299.1_pt1 | contig 274543 bp, 322 predicted proteins | sample 8539281 | NCBI WGS metagenome assembly BNJU01 (sample SAMD00202456, study PRJDB9452) | human saliva metagenome | isolation source: human saliva | place: Japan
GAGTCTATAAATCGAATTTTAGCGTCTATACTTACAAAAAAATAATTAATTTAAAAATTACTGGGAGGTAAGAAAATGAAAGTGATTGAATTTTTACAGAATGCAAAAGGTATTTCAAATAGCGACAGTTGATGGTGACCAACCCCTATACTAGACCAATCGGTTTCGTAATGGAATATGATGGCGGTTTAGCTTTCTTCTCTGATAAGAGAAAGGGTATGTACAAGCAGATGCAGGTAAATCCTAAGGTTGAAATATGTGCTCTAGACTCAAAATTCAACACACTACGTATCGTAGCCAAGGCTAAGTTTATAACATCAGAAGAAGCACAAAAAGGCTGCCTTTGAGGTTATGCCAGACCTTGCTAAAAATGGGATACGCAGTAGGTGATGGAATCTTTGAAATATATACTCTAGAGGATGCTAGCTTCACTTGCAAGACTATGATGGGTAAGGATGTTGAAGGTATAGAATTATAGTTATAAATCAGACAGTATGCATTTTCTCCATTCTATGCATACTGTCTTCTTTATTTCCAAAATATCCCATAATACTAAAAAAATAATAAAAAGGATCCCCAACAAATCGAGTTAAGAGAGACTATAAATCTCTATATATTTATTAAGCGTTTTTGCTTCTGGTATTCTTCATAAGCGTATAGGGCTGCACCTATAGCACCAGCCATCTGAGAATCAGGAGATATCAAGATATCACATTCTAGTTCTTCTTTAAGAGCTCTTACTATACCCTTGTTCTTACTAACTCCACCTGTCATGGCTACAGGAGTCTTCAAACCACCTCTTCTTGCCAAACTAGCAACCCTAGTTGCAACAGATGCGTGTATACCTCTTATGATATTTTTCTAGAGGAATCTTCTTAGCCATACATGATATAACTTCTGACTCAGCAAAAACTGTACATGTAGAACTGATTGGTGTAACTTCTGTAGCCTTGGCATCTAGTTCCCTAGTTCATCTAGCTTTACATCCAATACGCCAGACATAACTTCCAAGAACCTACCTGTACCGGCAGCACACTTATCATTCATCAGGAAGTTAACAAGACCACCCTTGTCATTTAGCTTCAATACCTTTATATCCTGACCACCGATATCTATAATAGTTCCGGCACCACCAAAGATATATCCACCACCCTTGGCATGACAACTAAGCTCACTAACAGTCTTAGCAGCTCTTTTCATAGCTATTTCTACCATATCCAGTCGATACGATTAGGTCTATTTCATCGAAAGTCATCCCTGCCTTACCAAGCACTTCCTCAATAACTAGGTCAGAACCCCTTAGTTCCAGCACCCAAGCTAACTCACACCTTCACTTACAATTTCCTTACCATCCTTCATTATCACACACTTTGATGATGTTGATCCAATGTCAATACCCATTAGTGCATACACTGCTCATTTTAAAACGCCTCCTGTACTCATATATAATTTGTTTAGATTAAATATCGTCGATAGATTTTTAACATTTAGTATAATACCCATTTTTGCAAAATATAAATTTATTTTCTTAACATTTTATACGAAATTTTTAATTCTTAGCAACCGTTAACCATTGATAATTAAAAACAATATCAAGGACTATTGACAAACCCATCTCCTCGTCAATTATATCATATAAAAGGCCCCCAATTTCAATATCTTATTGAAAATAGGGCCTCTTATAAATTTTCATTTAATTTTTATTCTAATTTAAGCTAAATTATTTTTATCAATTTTTCAATCTTTCTGTAAAGTGGTATTGTAATTATTGATAATAATATACCCTTTATTAGGTTAAATGGAGCTATAAACCAAAGAACAAAAGATAATAGGTCCTTTACATTAGGATTGATAGCTGTACCCATGCCAATTATAGCATCTAGTCCCATAAGCTGACCGTAGAATGGCAACATTATAAAGTAGTTCATAGCTGTTCCTATAAGAACCATAGCTATTGTTCCTAGGGCCAATCCCTTAACCAAAGTCTTTAAGCTCTTTTCTTTCTTATAAACAAGAGATGCCACAACTACAAAGGAAGAACCCACTACTATATTGGCTATTTCACCAACCCCACCTGTACTAGTAGCTGTAATCAGGTGAAGAAAGTTCTTTACTGTTTCAACTGCAAAACCTGCTATTGGTCCAAGCGCCAAACCTGCTACTAGGGCTGGCACATCTGATAAGTCAATCTTTAAGAAACCGGGAAATAGGGGTATTGGCATTTCTAAAAACATCAATGCATACGCTATCCCAGCCAATAGGGCTACCTTTACCAAAGAGATTGTAGATACTCTTCTCTTCTTTAAATTTACTGAATTAACCTTTTCCATTTTATCCTCCTATTTTTCGAGGGAAAAATAAAATTCCTGGAGAAAACATCCCCAGGAATAACAACTTCATCACAATAAACATTGTTATAGAATACTTCTCTCATCCAGACTTTACTGTCGGCTTTTGGAATTTCACCAAATCAGCTTACGCTCGTGGGCTATACCGCCGGTAGGAATCTCACCCACCCCCGAAGATTAATTTTATATATTTTACAAGATTATTATATAGAACCTTGACTAAAAAGTCAATATTATTTGACCATATTTTAAGCCTGTAGATCCTGGCTAACCCCTTCATTGAAAGGATACCCTACCCTTGTCCTTGTCGATTCCTATAACCTTTACCTGACTATATCACCAACTGTCAAGAGATCAGATGCATTCTTTACCCTCTTGTTTGATATCTTGGATATATGGACTAGGCCATCATTTTTTATACCAATATCAACAAAGGCTCCAAAGTCCACAACATTCCTCACTGTACCATTCAAGACCATACCTTCTTCAAGGTCTTCTAACTGCATTACATCTGTCCTTAGTATAGGCTTTGCTCCACTTTCCCTGATATCCCTACCAGGCTTTTTAATTTCTTCAATTATATCCTTTAGGGTAGCCTGACCTACCCCTATGTCTGAACTAAGTTTGTCCAAGCCATAATCTTTGACTTTTTTATCTAGTTGGTCTAGCCTTGATGCAGCCACATCATCTAAACTGTAAGCCAGTAGGTCTAACATGGCTAGACAGGCCTTATATGATTCCGGATGAACCCCAGTATTGTCCAAGGGATTCTTTGCGTTTGGAAGTCTTATAAAGCCTGCAGCCTGCTTGAAGGCAGCTGGCCCCAACCTCTTTACATTTTTTAAATCGTTAATGTCTTCAAAGTCCCCATTTTCATCCCTGTAGGCAACTATATTCTTGGCTAGGCCTGAAGATATACCAGCAACGTGCTCCAATAGGGAATAGGAAGCTGTATTTGCATCTACACCTATCTGGTTTACAGAGTCTTCTACCACACCATCCAAGACCTCAGTCAGTCTCTTTTCATTTACATCATGTTGGTACTGGCCAACACCTATACTTTTAGGCTCTATCTTCACCAGTTCAGCCATAGGGTCCTGGAGCCTTCTAGCTATAGATATAGCCCCCCTTATGGATACATTTATGTCCGGGTGCTCTTCATTGGCCAGCTTTGAAGCAGAATAGACTGATGCCCCTGCCTCATTTACTATCAGGTAGGAAACCTGCCTGTCTATTTCGCCTATCATGTCTGCAACAAATTTTTCCGACTCTCTTGAAGCAGTCCCATTACCTATGGATATTATATCAACCTTATGCTTTTGAATTAATTTTTTGAGGATAGACTTGGCCTCATCTATCTTGTTCTGTGGCTTGGTTGGATATATAGTTGTAAAATCCAGTAACTTACCATTTTTGTCGACTACTGCTATCTTACAACCAGTCCTATAGGCTGGGTCAAAGCCCATAACTACAGCATTTTTTATTGGTGGCTGTAAGAGCAAACCCTGGAGGTTTTTGCCAAATACCTTTATAGCTCTTTCCTGGGCCAGGTCTGTCAGGTGGTTCCTGACCTCCCTCTCTATTGCCGGGAAAATTAGTCTCTTATAGGCATCTTGGGCAACTTCTTCCAGGATACCTTCATTGCCCATATTTTGAGGACTCCTGTATGAGTCAACAATCTTGTCTATCATTTGTTGGCCATCAACCAAAACCTTAACGCTTAGGAAGCCTTCCTTTTCACCCCTGTTTATGGCTAGGGTCCTATGTGGCAGGATATCTACAACCCTCTCAGTAAAGTCATAGTAGATTCCATATACAGAGTCCTCTTCTGACTTGGCCTTTGACTGAACCTGGCCTCTTTTCAAGGCCTGGGACCTTATATACTTTCTTATCTCTGCATCATCACTCATGACTTCTGCAAGTATATCTTTTGCTCCTGATATGGCCATGTCAATATCGTCTAGACCATTTTCCAGATCAAGAAATTTCTCTGCCTCTTTTCTTATATCTAAATTTTTGGATAGGAGTATCATATTAGCCAGTGGTTCTAGACCCCTCTCCTTGGCAATAGTTGCCCTAGTCCTCTTTTTCTGCTTAAAAGGGGCATATATATCTTCTACCTCCTGTAGGGTCTTGGCCTTGTCTATAGCTTCAACCAGGCCCTTTTCAAGTTTGCCTTGTTCATCTATCAGCCTCTTTACATCCTCTTTTCTTTCTTCAAGATTTCTAAGGTAGGTCAACTTGTCCCCAAAATCTCTCAACTGGACATCTGTCATCTCTCCAGTCATTTCTTTTCTATACCCTTGCTATAAAGGGTATTGTATTACCTTCATCAATTAACCTTATGGTATTTTTCTACCTGACTTGGACACAAGCCCATCTCTTTAATAAGTATCTCTTTAATATCCATAATATCCTCTTTAAATATATATTCTTGATATGTAGATGTATTCTCGCTATTTATACTTTTTGCTTTAGGTATTCAAACATGAAATTATCTAATTTACCATCCATAACCGCATCTACATTAGCATTTTCTTCATTTGTCCTATGGTCTTTTACCAGCTTGTAGGGTTGGAATACATAAGACCTTATCTGACTTCCCCAGGTAATCTGTGAGTACTTGCCCTGGAGGTCTTCTATCCTCTCCTTGTTCTCTTCTTCCTTTAGTTGGATAAGCTTGGCCATCAAAAGCTTCATGGCTATATCCTTGTTGGAATGCTGACTCCTTTCATTCTGACACTGGACTACTATACCTGTAGGTATGTGCGTAATCCTGACTGCAGAGTCTGTCGTGTTTACATGCTGACCACCTGCACCTGATGACCTATATGTATCTATCTTTAGGTCTGTCTGATTTATTTCGACCTTTATATCCTCGTTTAATTCGGGTACTACATCTATTGAAGCAAAGGATGTATGTCTCTTACCAGACGAGTCAAAAGGAGATATCCTAACCAGCCTATGTACTCCCTTTTCACTCTTTAAGTGACCATAGGCATTTTGCCCCTGGACTAGTATGGTTGCCGTCTTTATACCTGCTTCAGGATCTGAGTTAATATCTATTAACTTGACCTTATAGCCACTGGATTCAGACCACCTGATATACATCCTTAGCAACATTTGGGCCCAGTCTTGGGCATCTAGTCCACCAGTACCAGAGTTCACCGATAAAATTGCATTGTTGGAATCATACTGACCACTAAATAGCATTTCCATGGTCATGCGGTCTAGATTTTCCCTGGCATCTTTTACCTGGTCAATTATTGAATTTTCTATTTCCTGGTCTTCTTCTGTGCTATCTTCTTCACTTAGTTCTAATAAAATATTTATATCCTCTATGGAAGTTATTAGTTGGCTATACTGTGTCAACCTGACTTCAATAGTTTTTATTTTTCTTGCAAAATCTTATTGGACTTGTCAGTGTCCTCCCAAAAAAATCTTGTTCAGCCATCAATTTTTTTCAATATCTACCTTTCTAGACTCTAGACCCTTTAGGTCAAAGTGACTCACCCAATTCTTTGGCCTTCTTTATCATATCTTCATATTCAGACTTATAATCTTGAACGTTGATCAACCCTATCACCCTTAGTTATTTACTTAATTTCATTATTTTATTATAGCACAAAAATGCACGCCATAAAATATGGCGTGCATTGATAAAATTAAAAATTTTAGAAAGGCTCTTGCCTAATTAAGCATTCATACAGTTCTGAACTTTGCCAGTTTCGATTTCTACCTTAAGATTATCAAGGGCAGTTGAAACCATATTATCTACTGCAGTTTCAGTAAAGAATGCGAAATGTCCTGTCAACACAACATTGTCCATTCCCATTAGCGTTTCAACTACTGTTCCTTCTATCTTCTTAGGATCTATCTTCTGATTTACGTATAGAGTTTCGCATTCTAGAACGTCTAGAGCTGCTCCTCTATCTTTCCAGATTCTAAAAGCTTCTACTACATCGTCTATATTAACTAGACCACCTCTACCAGTGTTAACTAGGATAGCATGATCCTTCATGTGCTTTATTCTATCCTTGTTTATCATATGGTAAGTACCATCAGTTAGTGGTAGGTGAAGAGAAACAACATCTGCTTCTTCTAGTAAAGCTTCAACAGTATCTCTATATTCTAGGATTCCATCTGCACCTGGGTTTTTAAATTCGTCAAAACCTATAACCTTAGCACCTAATCCCTTGAATAGAGTTGCAGCTGTAAGACCTATTCTACCAGTTCCTATTATACCTACTGTACAGCTTCTGATTTCCTTAGAGATAAGATCCTTATTCCAAGTGAAGTCACCCTTAAACTGAGCTGCTCTAATATGTCCGATATTTCTTAGTAGTGTCATAGCGTGTGTAACAGCTAATTCAGCTATTGCATTTGGAGAATATCTCGGTACATTTGTTACAGAGATTCCGTATTTTCTTGCAGTCTTAAGGTCGAACATATCAACACCAGCAGTTCTAGATGCGACCTGAGTTAGGCCATATTCCTTCATCTTCTTGAATATTTCTTCATCCTTAACAGGTATAACCTGCTGGGTAGTTATTCCGTCATAACCCTTGGCCTTTTCGATTGATTCTGGTGTGATTAGACCATATTCTAAGTCTACCTGAACTCCATTTTCTTCTGACCATTTTTTAAATGCTTTTTCTTCGTAACCCTGTACATGATATGCTAAAATTTTCATAACACTGCCTCCTAATACACATAAATTTACTTTTAAACTAATAAAAACATTAACTAATAATTTTGATTCTAATTTTTATACTATATTCTGTTAATTTAAACGTTTTCTCAACATATTGATTAACAACACAATTCTATAAACACATAAATATTAAAAACACAAATTTTTATGTCACTTGTATGACAATAACAAATTTTTAACTATCCATACTAAAAACACAGCTGAATTAATACTTCAGTTAAAAACTATGGTAATAGGTCGCCATATACTAGATACGGCGACACAACTACCACTATATAGTTTTGTAGATTAAAAATTCTACTTAATTACTTAACAGCCTTTAAAGCTTCAAGTATTTCTGGTATTACCTTGTAAAGGTCACCAACGATACCATAATCAGCAACACCGAATATTGGAGCGTCTGGATCCTTATTTATTGCTATTATAAGGTCAGATTCCTTCATACCAGCTAAGTGCTGTATAGCTCCTGATATACCACAAGCTACGTATAGGTTAGGCTTAACAGTAACACCTGTCTGTCCTACCTGGTGAGATCTATCTATCCAACCAGCGTCAACAGCTGCTCTTGAAGAACCAACTACACCGCCTAAGGCTTCAGCTAATTCAGCTATAAGCTTGAATCCATCTGGAGTTCCTAGTCCCTTACCACCAGATACGATTATGTTAGCATCTGTTAGAGATATCTTTTCGTGTGCAGACTTAACTATTTCTAATACCTTAGTTCTGATATCAGATTCCTTAAGATCTATGTTTAACTTAACAACTTCACCAGTTCTAGAGTCATCCTTTGGAGCCTTGTCCATAACACCAGGTCTAACTGTAGACATCTGAGGTCTATTGTCTGGGCATATGATAGTAGCCATTATGTTACCACCAAATGCAGGTCTTGTCTGCTTAATCTTACCATCTTCTGGATCTATTTCTAACTTAGTACAGTCAGCTGTAAGACCAGTATTTAGTCTAGAAGCTATTCTTGGAGCAAGGTCTCTACCTATATGAGTAGCACCAACTAAAACTATTTCTGGCTTGATTTCATGAACAGCATCAACTATAACCTTAGTATAGGCATCAGTTGTGTAGTTCTTTAAAGAGCATCATCAGCTACATATACAGTTTCAGCACCGTAGCTAATTAATTCTTTTTGCTAATCTGTCCATATCCTGACCAAGAAGTATAGCATTTAACTTAACTCCTCTAACGTCAGCTAATTTTTCTACCTTCTCCTAGTAATTCAATTACAACTGGAGTAAGTTTTTCCCTGTCTCTGTTCAGCATAGACCCAAAATGTTCTTGTACTGATTCAATTCATTTCTATCCATAATACTCTTCTCCTATAAACAATTAAAATTATATTATATGTACAGCCTTTAGCTCGTTAACAACCTTAGCTGCAACTTCTTTTTCAGTTCCTTCTAATATAACACCCTGACCCTTTACTTCTGGTGTAAATGATCTAAATACTCTTGTAGGTGATGCCTTAAGACCAACTTCAGTCTTTTCTATATCAACATCATCTATTGAAAAGAACCTTAATTTCCTTTTTCATAGGCTTCGAATATTTTATCTATGTACATATGTCTTGGTTCGTTAAGTTCCTTAACAGCTGTAAGTAGAGCTGGCATCTGTAATTCGATCATTTCATATCCATCTTCTAACTGTCTCTTAACTGTAAGTTTCTTTCCATCAACCTTTAGACCTTCTACATATGTAACCTGAGGTATTCCAAGCTTTTCAGATATCTGAGGACCAACCTGAGCTGTATCTCCATCTATCGCCTGTCTACCAGCTAATATTAAATCATAATCTCCAATAGCTCTAATTCCTGCTGCTATTGCATTTGAAGTAGCCCATGTATCTGAACCACCGAAAGCCCTATCTGATAGTAGAATGGCTTCGTCAGCTCCCATTGCTAAACACTCTCTAAGCATTACATCTGCCTGTGGAGGTCCCATTGAAACAACTGTTATATGAACATCTTCATTAGCATCCTTGAATGCTAGAGCCTGTTCCAAGGCATTTGCATCATCTGGGTTTAATATACTTGGTACACCTTCTCTTATCAAAGTGTTTGTTTCTTATCAATTCTAACTTCTGTTGTATCTGGTACTTGCTTTACGCATACTATGATCTTCAAAATTCACACCACCCTCTTATTTTAATACATTTCCTGCGATTACTATCTGCTGAACCTGAGAAGTTCCTTCATAGATTGAAAGAATTCTAGCGTCTCTGTATATTCTTTCTATTCTATAGTCCTTAACAAATCCGTATCCACCGTGTAGCTGTAATGCCTTGTAAGCAACTTCATTAGCTACTTCTGCAGCATAGTACTTAGCCATTGATGATAGAAGAGCAGGGCTCTGCTTGTTGTCCTTTAACTGAGCTGCCTGATGAACTAATAGTCTAGCAGCTTCAACCTTAGTAGCCATGTCAGCTATTGTAAACTGAGTGTTCTGGAACTTAGAAATTGTCTTACCAAACTGTACTCTTTCCTTAGTGTACTTGATTGCTTCATCTAGAGCAGACTGAGCAACACCAACTGCCTGAGCAGCAACACCTATTCTACCAGCTTCAAGAGTATTCATCATAACCTTGAAACCGCCACCTAGCTTACCAAGTAGGTTTTCTTTTGGAATTTTCATATTTTCAAATATAAGGTCTGATGTTCTAGTACCTCTGATACCCATCTTATCTTCGTGTGCACCATGAGAGAATCCTTCCCACTTAGTTTCAACTATGAAAGTAGATATTCCTCTAGTTCCCTTACCCTTTTCAGTTACAGCAGAAACTATAGCAAAATCACAGAAAGGACCATTAGTTATCCAGCATTTTCTACCATTTAGTATATAGTAGTCACCTTCAAGTACTGCAGTTGTCTGAGTAGCACCTGCATCTGAACCAGCACCTGGCTCTGTAAGACCGAATGCACCAACTAGTGTACCATCAGCTAGTGGTTTAAGATATTTCTGCTTCTGTTCTTCAGTACCGAAGTTGATTAGTGGAAGTGCAACCAATGATGCACCTGCAGTTACGTAAGTACCACAAGAAGCATCTGCTCTTGATAATTCTTCCATTATTAGCGCGTATGAAACATAATCTGCTCCCGCACCGCCATATTCCTTTGGTACGATTGGGCAAGAGAATTTATATCTAGCTAGCTTGTCAATAAATTCCTGTGGCATATCAACGCCCTTCTCTGTCCATCTTTTCAGCTAAATCAGTATCATACATTCACGCTGGCAAAAATCACTAATTGATTTTTTTACTAATTCATGCTCTTTTTAGTATCATTTTTAACCTCCAAAAATTTGATTACAATTACGCTAATATTTCAGCGAATGTTTGTATTCTTGTTCTTATTTGTTCTATGCTAGTTGTTCCCTGTTCAATCTCAATAAATAGGTGAGGTACTCCTGCCCCTTCCATATCCTTCTTGAAGATTGGATAGTCATATTCTTCTGGGTCACAGAATTTCATTAGTGCGTAAACAACACCGTCAGCGCCTAACTTCTTAGCATCTTCTACTACCATCTTACCTCTTAATTTAGCAGGGTCGTATGCTAGTGAACATCCTTCAACGTCAGCCCACCACTGTGCCATTCTTTCTAATGCGCTACCACCTTCTGGGATTAGAGTTCTGAACTGTCTAGTTTCCTGAGCAATATCATCAGCTACTATAGCCATGTTATTTGCTTCGAATACTTCTAATAATCCCTTATCATCTAGTATTATACCAGAAGTGATTATCTTCTTGCCCTTAAAGTCTTCCTTAGGCATAGCCTTTAGGCCTGCTACCAATTCTTTAACTAAAGCTGTATGTTCTTCAACCTTCATAAAGTGAGCACTCTTTAATACGTAATTTCTTACTCTAGGAGTGATTGTATTTAGATAGTCAGGAACCAACTCAACAAACTCTTTCATTGCTTTTCTGTGTTCATTATAAACTTCTATACTTGCTTGAATGCTTTCATCAGTTATTTCATGGCCACAGATTTCTTCTAACTTAGTCTTAACTGTAGTGTATTCGCTAACTAAGTAGTCTTTACCAGCCTGGATCTTTCTGTTCTGAGGGAAAGCAAAACCTATCATAGGTATTTCCTTAACACCAGACTTCCAGTTCTGAGTAAGTGTTATAAGTGTATCACAGTGACATGGTATTATGGCACCAGACAAGCCCTTAAAGCTTCCCTTTAGACCATATTCCATGATAGCCTGGATTATTGAACAACAGAATGCTGGAAAATATTCCTTAGCTCTTTCTATTGCAGTATTACCACCCCAAGTTCCCATTGGTATCATACCAGAAGCATGAACTATTTCCTTTGGAGTATATACTGGAAAACATCCTATAACTTTCTTACCTTCTTTTAGATATCCATCTAATAATGCATTTGGGTTATTTGCAGCATATTCGAATTTAGTAATCAATTCTTTAACAGTCATTACTGAGCACCTCCATCATTCTTTCTTTCTTCCATAACTTCTACTAGCCCTTCTAGTCTTGTTTCAAACTGTGCCTTAGCGAAGTTTCTAGGGTCGGCCTGGTCACCGTCAAATCCTGCATATGGTAATCCAGTCTGCTCAGCTATTCTTCTCTGCATTTCGTACTGTACGAAAGACATCAACTCACAACTTCTATTCATATGATAGAAAGCACCATCACAGTTCCCGCCCTTAAGAGCGTTAACTCTGTACTTCTACCATAGTTTCTATGTTAACGTTGTTGAACATTGTACTGTAAGCTCTAGCCATTCCATCTAGGTCATTTACATCATAAATCAATGCCCAAGCATGTGGATAAACTGAACCAGTCATATTTACACCCTGCTTAGATAGAGATTTCATCTTGTAACCAATATGTAGCCAACATGGAATACCTTCCATCATGATTCTGTACTTTTCTTCACCCCTAAATGAAGTCTGTCCAGTCCTAGCATTTTCTTCAAGTTCTTCGATAAGTAACTTAAATGCTTCAGTAGTTTCCTTCTTACCTCTGGCTGCAACTATAGCTGCCATGTAGTTAAATAAGTCGAAACCATTCATTGGAGATGGGAAGTTGCCTTCTGGTAGACTCATTGAGTACTTCCATAACTTACCATTTTCAGAAGATATCTTCATAACTTCTTCTAATCTCTTTGGATCGAATTTCTTGCCTGAAATTTTTTCAAGCTGCCTTATAGCTTCTTCAAACTGTCCTCTTAGGTACTTGATTCTACTTTCAGTAACCTCAGTTTCTAGGTTGTAAGCTGTATCTATCATTATAAGAGGTATGTTTAATTCTCTAGAAATATTTTTCATACCACTTTATAACTTCATTACAAATGTTGTTACAGCAACATAGGAAATCTGGCTCTGGCATTGGTAGAGCATCTGAATGTCCCTTTAAAAGAACACCAAAGTTTGTTCTAGCATATGCACATAGGTCATTTGAATATCCTTCACCTTCAGATAGTTCACAAAGTTCTAGTGATTCTCTCTTAGCTGCAACACCCGCCGCGTGGTTTTCAGGGTATAATAACTGAAGGTCAAATATTTCAGCTAATTCCTGAGGGAAAACTGATGTTGACCAACCAACTGGTCTACCAGCTTCCTTTTCTTTAAATGCATTATCGTACTGTGCCTGCAATAAGTCAGCTATGGCTGTCTTTGCATCTTTCTTTACATTTGCTTCCATCATCAACACCTCCAAAATTCTTTACTTAATGATACCTTTTTCCTTTAATTCTTCGAATTCAGCACCACTAACACCAGCACTTTCTAGTACTTCCTTAGTATGTTCACCGAACTTAGGGGCTCTTACATATTCGCCTCTCTTGTTTTCTGTAAACATTACTGGCGTGTTGAATACAACACCTTCATTACCACTTTCGAATGTATGTTTGATTAGGCAGTCATTAGCCCAGCACTGTTCATCAACTAGTACTTCATCAGTTGTAGCTAGTTTTTCGTAAGGTATACCAGCTGCCTGAAGTCTTGCACACCATTCGTCTATAGGTCTCTTTATAAATTCTTTTTCTAATATTTCAACGAATTCTTCTACGTAGTTAACTGCACTCTTCATTGTGCTATACTTACTACCTATTAGGTCAGGTCTTTCTATTACTGTGTTACAGAAGTTAGGGAACCACTTGTCATACTGCATGAACGCTACCTGCAACCATCTATCATCAGCACACTTGAATGTAGTATTGATTGGGTTAGGTGGGTTCTTTCTAGTGATTAGCATTCTGTATCCGTAATGAGCTGCAGATACCATGATACCCATACCAAATACTGCTGTATGGAATAGAGAAACTGTTACTCTTTCTCCCTTTCCTGTTTCTTCTTTCTTACGTAGAGCTGCTAATACACCCGCTGCCAAACTGATACCTGCGTAGTGGTCACCAAGACCTGCTACTGGGTTACATGGAGAACCGCCTTTTTCCATCAAACTCATTGAAACACCACCTCTTGCGAAGTATGCTGTGTAGTCGAACGCTGGATTATCCTTAGCTGGACCATTTTCTCCGTATCCTAGCAAGTGAGCATATATAATGTGTGGAGCTCTCTTCTTAACTTCTTCATAGTTAAGACCACTTCTGTCAAGAGCCTTCTGTCTAGTATTTGTCAAGAAAATATCTGCGTCATCAAGTAACTTATAGATAACTTCAACACCTTCCTTAGTACCAGTGTCAATTACAATACCCTTCTTACCTGAGTTTTCGATTTCAAACATTGGATTTTCTTTTTCATCAGTTGGGAAACACCACTGTATACCAACAAATCTCATTGTGTCTCCAAATGTAGGTTCAATCTTGATAACTTCTGCACCCCAGTCAGCTAGCAATCTACCACATATTGGCGCCGCAACGAAGTTTGCGTACTCAATTACTCTTACACCTTCCAAAGGTAATCCTATTTTTGTCATTTTCTCTACCTCCCAAAAATTGTTAATTTAATATAATTTGAAGTCCCTGACTTTCTATATCTTATATAAGCAAATACCATGCCAACTTTTTAATCCCTAGAAATTGTACATATTTTTCACATTTTATAAATTTACATAAGTACATATAATTTTACTAAAGCTACTAAATCTAATAGGCTAGTATGATATGGGCAAAGCTTTGCAAACATAAAAAGCCTTTTTCAATTATAGAAAAGGTTTGTTTTTGACTTATTTTTATTAATATTGATTATTATTATATGGCATTTTGCAAATATATATAATATATTTTTTTGCATTTTGCAAATATAATTTCGTTTCAATTTAACATGTTTTTTATACAGGTTAATAAAATAACATTTTTCCATCTTTTATTAACTAAATGTTGTTTTTTTACCAAAAACCAGTGTTTTTATTTTTATAAGCAGTTTTTTGAAAATGGGATATTTGCAAAATGCAAATATCCTTAATAAGTCTATTTTTGTTTAATTTTCTACACTAATTTTCAGGTATATATGGAAAGCTATTCTACTTCTTCTCCATCTAAAACTCTCTGTCCATACCACTTATGGTCTGGATGTTCTCTCCCTGAACTTTCTGTTTTTTGTAAACCCCTATTGTCCAAGAATGGTATAACTATAACAAATATACCTAGGTAACCACAGTAACCATATCCAAACTTAACTATATTAGTAAGACCAGTAGATGAAATTACTACTGCAATCACAATAATCATCACTGCTGTAAATACTCTTCTCTTCTGTCTTGTCTTTAAAAAGGCTAGCTTTTCATGCTCTTCAAACCTGTTAACCAAACCAAAGATACAAGTCACACCTGTTGATATCAAGCATAGGAATAGAGAAACCTGGTAGGCAACCGCTATGGCTGCATTACCTGTATGCTTAGCAACATATAGTGTTGGTAGAGTCATTTGACCTGCTGCACTAAATTCCTTAAACCAACCTAGTAGCATTGTAACAGCTAGACCTAGGGCAACTGCATTCATTAAGAAGGAAAGTGCCATGGCTGCTGTGGCCTGCTTTTCGCTCTTTAAAAGTTCTCTCGAAGCCGCAGCTAGCGAAGGAATTACAACTGACTGGAATCCAGCATATGTAAATATTAGGATAAATGGCTTAATAGATGCACCACCCCATACTTCTCTAGTAGACATAATACGACTAATTTCACCAGTTCTCATGCTTATACCTGTTAGGAATATAGTCAAACAGCATATCATGATTATAATCGACATTATACCTGCAGCACTTGATACAACTACCGCACCATAGACGGTAAGGATCAGCAACACAAGACCTACTATTATAATAGATACGATATACGGTATACCCATTGTCTGGAAAAACTGCTGCTGCACCTGCAATTACTGCACCAACAGCGATTATAACCATTAGGTAGTAGTATATTTCCCATAAAATTTCTAGTTTTGGATAAGGATCCCAAAGACGTCTAAACAAGTCTTTATAATTCTTGCAGTCGTAGTTATTATACATTACAATTGCTTCTCTTAGGGAAACTGTCAATAATACCATTGCTAATACTGCAGTAATTGGGGCTGTCCAACCAAATTGAACATAATACTGCGTTTCCTGGTTTCCTGTAGCAAAACCTCCACCTGCATGTGAGCCAAATAATACGGCTGCTACACCGAATATGGCGCCAAATGATCCAATCGTTTTAGCTTTTTCATGTCAAAAATTCCTCCTTAAATTATTGAAAAGGTAAATACAATTCCTTTCACATTTATTTAAGGCAAATTTTATCCCAAAATCTATGTTTTTATAAGTAGTTCTAATTTTACTCTTATTTCATTAAATTTTTACTCTGACATTCTTTATTTTTATATCTTATAGTTTAATATATCCACTTTTTTTATCTTCCTATATACAGTTGATGGATTTATACCCACTGCCTTGGCAGCCTTGGTTATATTTCCATATTTTTCACCGCATTCTTTAAAAATTTCTTGTTCGACAATCCTATGAGCATCATCTATATTCATTATATCTTTTATAATCAGGCTTTTTCTCCACTATCCTCGATTATTGAAGATAACTTATCCTCAGTGCTATCTATTATATCCTCGTTACTTTTCAAAGGGTAAGTATTCTTTCAACCTGTTCTAGGTATATATTTTCCTGTGGTGACAGGATAACCAACCTTTCCACTACGTTTTTAAGTTCTCTTATATTACCCTTCCAGTCATTTTCTACCATTCTAGCCCTGGCTTCACTTGAAAGGCTTACCTTCCTATTATACCTCTCATTAAAATAATTTATATAATAATCTGTGATAGGCAGGATATCATCCCTCCTGTCCCTCAAAAGGCGGTATAACAACTGGTATTACATTTAGTCTATAGTAAAGGTCCTGCCTGAAGATTCTTTCATCCCTCAACTCATCAAGAGTCTTGTTTGTGGCACATACATACCTTACATTTATATTCTTAGACTTGGTGCTACCAATCCTCATTATAGCATTTTCCTGGATGGCACGCAGAAACTTTTTCTGGGTCTTTAATGGCATCTCTCCTATCTCATCCAAGAATAGGGTACCTCCATCTGCAGCCTCCATTAGACCCATCTTACCTTCCTTATTTGCTCCAGTAAAGGCCCCCTTTTCATAACCAAACAATTCTGACTCTATCAGTTCTTCTGGTATAGATGCACAGTTAATGCTTACAAAAGGACCATTACACCTCTTACTCTTAGACCAGAGACTCCTTGCTATAATTTCCTTACCAACACCAGATTCTCCCATTATAAAGATAGAAGCATCTGAAGGGGCAACCCTCTCTACTATAGCCTTTACCTGTTTCATCTCTTCACTAGAGCTTATATACTCTACCACATTTTCATTATTTTCACTTGATATTTTGGCCAGGTTGATCAACCTTGATACATCACGGCCTGTCAAAACTCCACCCTTAAAATTGCCATTTACATCATAGTGGGGAATTGCTGTATATGATATGACCTTGCCATTCGGGTAGACAATTTCCCTGTATACCTTCTTCTTTTTCTGTATCATTTCTGTTATTACAGGATTAGACACCTTGCCATCTCTGACTAGTTCATCTATACTCTTTTTCAAGACATCCTTCCTCTTAAAGGGTAGCAACTGATCACATATACTATTCATTTTCTGCAATATTCCCATTTCATTGAAGACAACTATTATCTCGTCTATATGTTCAATTACGTTTTTATACCTGCATCTATGGTTAGGGTCGTTATTGAAGATATACCAGTAACAAACCCCCTTGCCATCTATCGTAACTTCATACTTTTTGCCTATTAGAGATGTATTCCTTATCCTAAAGGACATAGGACCTGATGTTTTTTCTAAAAACTCTTCTATATCTAACTGTCTAGTATTATCCAGGTTTCTAAAACCTAAAAAATCACAAACAGACCCTATTTGCTTTATTTTTGACAGAGGATAGTTCCATCCTCAAAAGAAACTAGGGATGGTAAATCCATATTCATCGTTATACTAATCAAAAGAGATTTTTCCATATATTTCTCCCTTCTCAGCCTAAAAATCCTCTTACACCTTGTATTTTAACCAGGATTAACCTGACAAAATACCCCTATATAAATAATAGCACAGATATTTGATTTCTAAATACCTGTGCTATTTAAACTACTTATTCACCTATAATCTAGGCCTATTCACTCTGTAATTATGGTTAAATAGTATTTTTGTTCACTTAAAGACTAAAGTTTATCTACCACAACAGTTCTTATACTTCTTTCCGCTTCCACATGGACAAGGATCATTTCTACCGACCTTTTCTTCCATATGTTCTGGCTTAGACTTACTTGGGTTTCTATCTACCCCATCCATATCAGGAGATTCTAGGCTATCTACATCAACTACAGCCTTTCTCTCAACTGGAACTTCTATTTGTATATTGAATAGGTAAGAAACTGTATCTTCTCTGATTAGCTTGTTCATTTCATCAAACATGTCAAAGCCTTCCATCTTGTAGGCTATAACTGGGTCTATCTGGCCAATTGCCCTCAGACCAATACCCTGACGTAACTGGTCCATAGCATCTATGTGGTCTATCCAGTGGTTGTCTACTGACTGAAGCAAGATTACTCTTTCTACTTCCCTCATCCTCTCAGACCCTATAAACTCTTCCTTTTCAGTATATAGGTTCAATAGTCTATCATATGTGGCTTCTAAAGCTTCTGATGATGTCATACTTGAAAAATCAAGGTCATCAATTACACCACCTGGTAGGTACTTCCTATACATATGAGCCCTGTAACCAACATGATCAAATACTTCATTTTCATCAGTATATATGGCCACAGCTTCTGTGATTACATCTCTCATCATTATCTGGATTTGATCCTGTAGGTTTTCTCCAGATAGAACTCTCTTTCTTTCTGCATAGATTATTTCTCTCTGCTTGTTCATTACATCGTCATATTCAAGGACATGCTTTCTGATGCCAAAGTTCTTTCCTTCGACCTTCTTCTGGGCATTTTCGATTGACTTAGTAAGCATCCTGTGTTCTATTGAGTTTTCATCATCAAGGCCCTAACTTTTCAAGTATACCCTGGACTCTTTCACTACCAAATAGTCTCATCAAGTCATCATCAAGACCTATGTAGAACCTAGATTCACCTGGGTCACCCTGACGACCAGCACGACCTCCTCAACTGGTTGTCTATTCTACGAGACTCATGTCTCTCTGTACCCTAATATACATAGACCACCAGCTTCTATAACTGCCAACTGTTCAGCATCAGTCTGTACCTTATATTCTTCATACAACTTCTTGTATGTCTTTCTAGCCGCATCATATTCTTCATTAGCCTCAACACCAGCTACTTCATTGGCTGAATTTACCCTGTTGATCATTTCATCAGTAAAGTTTAACCTCTTCATCTCTTTAAGGGCCATGAATGATGGGTTACCACCTAATAGGATGTCGGTACCTCTACCTGCCATATTTGTTGCAATTGTAACTGCACCTAACCTACCTGCCTGGGCAATTATCTCTGCTTCCTTTTCATGGAACTTGGCATTCAAGACTTCATGGGCTATACCCTCTTCTGTCAAAATACTTGAAAGCAACTCGGACTTTTCTATTGATACAGTACCCACTAGGACTGGCTGGTTTCTTTCATGTCTTTCCTTTATATCTCTGGCAACTGCCCTGAACTTAGCCAACTGGTTTGCATATACAGAGTCTGCTAGGTCCTTTCTCAACAATGGTTTGTTAGTTGGAACCTGGAATACGTCCATCTTGTATATTGATTTGAATTCTTCTTCCTCTGTCTTGGCTGTACCTGTCATACCTGATAACTTTGTATACATTCTAAAGTAGTTCTGGAATGTAATTGTAGCAAGTGTCTTAGACTCTCTCTGTATAGTCAGACCTTCCTTGGCTTCTATGGCCTGGTGCAGACCATCAGAATACCTTCTACCAAACATCAAACGACCTGTAAATTCATCAACGATTATAATTTCATCATCCTTGGCTACATAGTCAACATCCTTCTTCATTATCGTATGGGCCTTTAGGGCCTGGTTGATGTGGTGGTAAAGTTCCGTATGCTCCATAGTAGTTATATTGTCTACATTGAAGTATACTTCCGCCTTCTTTATACCAGTCTCTGTAAGAGAAACTGCCTTATCCTTTTCTTCCTTTTCGTAGTCATCCTCATTCAATGTAAGTATAAATACATTGGCATCTGAATATAGGTGGGTAGACTTGTCCCCAGGTCCTGATATGATAAGTGGTGTCCTGGCCTCATCGACTAGGATAGAGTCGACCTCATCGACAATAGCATAGTGAAGGCCCCTCTGAACCATCTGCTCTTCATGTATAACCATGTTGTCCTTTAGGTAGTCAAAGCCATACTCATTGTTAGTACCGTATGTAATATCACAGTCATACTGCTGCTTCCTAAGCTGAGGTGACTGGCCATGAACTATTACGCCTACAGACAAACCTAAGAATTCATATATCTTTGCCATCTGGTCACGGTCACGCTTTGCAAGGTAGTCATTTACTGTTACAACGTGCACACCCTTACCTTCTAGGGCATTTAGGTATACCGGACAAGTGGCAACAAGAGTCTTACCTTCACCTGTCTTCATCTCAGCTATACGTCCCTGGTGTAAAACCATACCACCTATTAGCTGGACTTTAAAGTGTCTCATACCCAATATTCTAGTAGAAGCTTCCCTCACAACTGCAAAGGCATCTACTAGTATATCATCTAATGTTTGTCCATTTTTTAATCTTTCTTTAAACTCAGGTGTCATGGCCTGAAGTTCTTCATCTGTCATAGCTGAATACTTTTCACCGGCCGCATCTATCTGATCAGCAATCTTACTGAACTGCTTTAAATCTTTTTTATCTGCCATATTAAATAGGCTGTCTAAAAAAACTCATTCACGTCCTCCTTTTTGTTTACTTGCAAAAATTATTCGTACATAGTCTATTTTATCATAAATTTATGATAAATAGTATATTTTTCATATACTTATGAATTCCGTATTTGGGTTACCACTATGCTAAGATCTCTTTATATCATTTTATTTTTCTATATCTTTGTGATACAATATTAATTAAATTAATAAATAAACTATATATAGGATAAAAAGGATATGCACAGACTTATACATATCAACCAGATAGCAAATATTGCATAGTATGATACCTGGCATTGAATAGATATTTAGTCTTGCTTTTTGTTTAAATCTAATATATCATGAAGATATTGTGGTAATTTAAAATACAAATTAATTACTAAAATAAAATTTAGATGGAGGGAGGACTCAATGAAAAACTATTAGCTTAAAAATCTGAAAGCCTTAGAGATATTAGAACTATAACCGGTTCAGCCCTGATGATTGCCTTAGCCGTAATTATTGACTTTTTCAGGATTGTATTTTCAAATATCATGGAGATATCTTTTAGCTTCTTGGCCCTGGCCTTGACTGGTATGCTATACGGACCACTTATAGGGGTGTAGTAGGGGTGTTTCGGATATAATACAGTACATAGTAAGACCTAGTGGACCATTTTTCCCAGGTTTTACCCTAAATAACATCCTTTCCGGAGTTATCTTTGGTCTTTTCTTGTACAAGCAGAAATTAACTGTAAAGCGTATAACTATATGTGTCTTGATAGAAGGTATAATCACCGTCTTAATCCTTACACCAATATGGTTAAATATACTTTATGGGGCAAAGCTATTTGCTATACCTAGATTGATAAGATTTATAGTCATGTTACCTATAAAGGTTGGTCTTATCTATGCCTTTGGCAGGGTAATGGAAAACCAGAAAATTATTTGAAAAATTTAGGGCTGCCTAAGTCCCTATAATAAAGACTAGAGTCTCCTAATATTTCGGGAGGCTCATATTTTGTAAACAAAAAAGCTTTTTACTGGTAGCTATTACTAGTAAAAAGCTTTTTTGTATTTAGCTGACCTGGTCTTTGACCCCACACTCGCCTGCTGGAACTTTCGCTTTGGGGTTACCGCACTACTAATCCTCTCGATTTTCTCGGCAGGACTTACTTCTAAGCCGCGCCATGCTCACCCTCCAATTTTTAGGAGTAGCTTACGTGGATCCCTTTGCCCGCGACTGGCTTGGACTTGCAACCACAGACCCTAAATACTTTATCTAGTTTATAATTTAAAGCCCTACTTGTCAATATCTTTTTCATATTTTCCTGTCAAAAAGGTTAAAGATACTACTTCTTGGGCTCCTGCAAGCTTTAAAACCTTGGCCATTTCATCAACAGTAGATCCCGTTGTAAATACATCATCTACCAGGAGTATATTTTTGTTTACCATTAGGTCCTTCATTTCTTCCTTTATTAAAAAAGAATTTTTCAAGACCCTCCTTCTTTCTTGAGATGATAGGCCATGTAGCTTGTCAGTATTCTTCACCCCTGTCAACAAGTCCAACCATTGGTAGACCTAGTAGGCTCGATATGTAGGTCCCTATCTTCTGCCTGATTAAAACCCCTTGCCTCCATCCTTTTTTTGTTTAGTGGTACATAGGTGACTATATCCATCCTACCTACCAGGTCTGAATTTGACTCTTGAAGTCTGTCCGCCATTATATTTGCTATTATTTTAGCCATATAGGTCTTGCCACTATACTTTAATTTAAAAACCATTAGCTTGGATAGGTCTCCGTATTCTATAAAGCTAATATTCCTATCAAATGAAAGTTCTTCCCTGGCAATAGGGACACTTTTTCTACGGGCCTGTCAACTTCAAGACTGGTATTTATCGTGGGTTTTCCACAATAGTCACAGGAATTGTGTATAAATATAATCTTTTCTAGGCACTTTTTACACATAGAGTACCTGTTGGACCTGGATATCGGCATTTCACAAAAGATACAGTTTAAGTTCTGTGGATAAATTATATCCAAAATGTATTCCCAGATTTTTTCAAACATAAAAGCCCCCTTAATAGGAGGCAATTACGAATACAGTATATTAAGTTAAAAACTAGCTACGTTAATTTATTATACATGGACCAGGATAAATCCTGCCTCTAGTCTTCAACTATTGAATTTAATTTGAAACTAGCCAACTTATAGGACAGGTTTGAATACCTATCTTGGTTCATGTTATTAGATATCATATAGTCCAGATATTTCTTGTTACCAACTATAACCACCAGCTTCTTGGCCCTGGTAACTGCTGTATAGAGAAGGTTCCTACTCAGTAACATAGGTGGTCCCCAGGTCATAGGAATAACAACTATGGGGAATTCACTACCCTGGCTCTTGTGAACAGTTGTACAAAAAAACAGTGGTCAAGCTCTGACAATTCATCATACTTGTACTTGAATATCTTGTATTCATCAAATAGGACATACATGGACTTGTTTTGCTTATCTATATGGTAGATATAACCAATATCCCCATTATAGATACCCTCTCCATAGTCCGTATTTTTTTCGTTTTCCCACTTTTTAGAGTAGTTGTTTTTTATCTGCATAACCTTGTCACCTACCCTAAAGGTCCTCTTCAAAAGCTCTACTTCCTGCCTCTCTCCCTTAAAGGGGTTTAAGGCTTCCTGTAGTTGTATATTTAGGTTATGTACACCTGCCAGACCCTTACGCATTGGCGATAGTACTTGGATATCCTTGATTGGGTCAACCTTATAAAAACTTGGCAACCGCCCCTTGACCAGGCTCTTGATTTCTTCTAATATGTCTATATCCTCTTCCTTATTTATAAAGTAGAAGTCTGTATCCTTTTTATTGGCAACAATATCCTGACCCCTGATTAATCCTATGGGCATTGACAATTATGTCGCTTTCCTGGGCCTGCCTAAATATCTCCGTCAACCTTATAGTAGTGATGATACCTGAGGATATAATATCCCCCAGCACATTACCTGCCCCTACTGACGGCAGCTGGTCTCCATCACCAACCAGGAGTAGCCTAGTCTTAGGTGAAGTGGCCTTTAGTAGGGCATCCATCAAGAATATATCTATCATAGAGGATTCATCAACTATAATGACATCTGCCTCTATGGGTTCTTCCTCATTTTTCATAAATATAGACCTATCATCTGCATCAAAGGCCATCTCTAAGAGCCTGTGGATGGTCTTGGCCTCCTTGCCAGTTGTTTCGGTCATCCTCTTGGCAGCACGCCCAGTTGGGGCAGCTAAGGCGACCTTGTTCTTATTTAGGCTAAATAGGGTTTTATAATGGCATTTATTGTGGTAGTCTTACCTGTTCCCGGTCCACCGGTCAAAACCATGACCCCATTTTCAAAGGCGGCCCTGACAGCCATCTTTTGGTTATAATCTAGAAAAATGGACTGGTCTTCTTCAAAAGACTCAATTTCCCTATCTATATCTATCTTTAAGTCCCTGTGTTCATAGGAATTCAGTCTAATCAACCTATTACATACATCTACCTCTGCCTTGTGGTACTTGGCCAGGTATATTATATTGTAGTCACCAAGTCTTTCGATGACTATCTTCCTCTCTAGGGCCATCTCATATATCATGGAATCAATCAAGTCCATATCAAGATCTAGCAACTTTTGAGATTCAGACCTAACCAGGTCTTCTGGCAAAAAGGTATGACCACTATTTATAGAGTTTTTCAGGATATGGAGGATTCCCTTTTCTATCCTATACTCGGAATCTTTTTCTACCCCGGATTTTTGGGCTATATCATCAGCAATAGTAAAGCCTATACCAATCACCCTGTCGACCAGGAGGTATGGGTTGGTCCTAATTACATCCAAAGACTTCTCTCCATAGATCTTGTAGATCTTCATACTCATTCTAGGGCTGATACCATAGGGAGATAGGGCTACAATCACATTTTTAACCCCCATATTCTCCTGGTAACTCTCTATTATGGGTTGGAGTTTTTTCTTGCCAATACCCTCTATTTCCAATAGTCTGTCCGGCTCATTTTGTATCACATTTAGGGTTTCTAGCCCAAACCTATCAACTATCCTCTTAGCAGTCTTTTCACCTACCCCCCTGATTACACCTGATGCCAGAAAGGATAAGATACCACTGACTGTAGATGGGACCACTATTTCATAGGAAGTCACATTTAACTGCCTCCCATATTGGTCGTGTACTTTCCAGTCTCCCTTAACAAGGATATTTTCTCCAGCAGTTAGGCCAGGCATGTAACCAGTGATTACTTCCGTATAGTCTTCAATTTTTAATCTTGCTACCGTATAGCCATTAGTATCATTCGAATAAACAATATCGATAACACTACCTTCGACTTGGTCCATTATATCTGCCTCCTAACTACTTATAGTCAATTTTATTTTTTTAAAAAAAGCTTTTTGAGAAAGTTTTTTTAAATTCATATAAATTTTTTTATTATTTACCTACTTTCACACTTACTCCGGCCTTTATTTAAGATCTATTTTTTTCATATCATATAAAGTTTAACACATTAGCCGAGTAAAAAAACAAATTTTACTAAAAAAATATTAATATCAATTTTTCATAAATCTAATTCTTTTTTTCACAAAAATAGCGCTGGTAGAGAATTTTTTTCCTCTCACCAACGCTAAATGTTATACAGGTTATATTATAGGTCTTATTTATAAGTAGGCCTTTAAAGTTTCTACCTTATCAGTTCTTTCCCATGGTAGGTCTATATCAGTTCTACCAAAGTGACCATAGGCAGCTACCTGCTTGTAGATTGGTCTTAATAGGTCTAGGTTCTTAATGATAGCACCAGGTCTAAGATCGAAGTTTTCCTTTACAATCTCAACTAGCTTTTCATTAGATAGCTTTCCTGTTCCAAATGTATCTACAAATATTGATAGAGGTCTCGCTACACCTATAGCATAGGCAAGTTCTATTTCACACTTGTCTGCTAGTCCTGCCGCTACTATATTCTTGGCAACATATCTAGCCGCATAACAAGCTGACCTGTCTACCTTTGTTGGATCCTTACCAGAGAAGGCTCCTCCACCATGTCTAGAGTATCCACCGTATGTATCTCATGATTATCTTTCTACCAGTTAGGCCTGTATCTCCGTGTGGCCCACCTACAACGAACCTACCAGTTGGGTTGATGTAGTATAGTGTCTCATCATCCAATAATTCTGCTGGTATTGTAGTCTTTATCACCTTTTCTATAAGGTCTTTTCTTATCTGGTCATTTGTAGTATCTGGGTCGTGCTGGGCAGATATCAATACAGTATGTACCCTTACTGGCTTGTCTTCTTCATATTCAACAGTTACCTGAGTCTTACCATCTGGTCTTAGGTAGGCTATTTGTCCTGACTTTCTAACGTCAGTAAGTTTTCTTGATAGCTTGTGAGCTAGGGATATTGGTAGTGGCATTAATTCTGGAGTTTCATTACAAGCAAATCCAAACATTATACCCTGGTCTCCAGCACCAACCTTTTCTATCTCGTCTTCTACCTTTTCACCTTCCTTTGATTCCAAACCTTCATCAACACCCATAGCTATGTCATTTGACTGTTCATCTATAGCTGTGATTACTGCACAGTTTTCAGCATCAAAACCAAACTTACCCCTGACATATCCTATACCTTCAACTGTTTCTCTAACTATTTTTGGAATATCTACATAGGCATTTGTTGATATTTCTCCTGCTACTAATATTAGTCCTGTTGTAGCTGTTGTTTCACACGCTACCCTGGACTTTGGATCCTTTTTCAATCAAGGCGTCAAGTATCGCATCTGATACCTGGTCGCAAAGTTTGTCAGGATGCCCTTCTGTTACTGATTCTGATGTAAATAAATGTCTTGCCATTTCTTCTTCCTTTCATAAAAATACTATATACTTTTATACAACTTTTCCTCAATTTACCTTATAAATAAAAATTGACCTCTCCAAAAGAAGAGGCCATTATTTGCATAATAATTAGCAAACCTCATCTTTCAAGATATACATCTTGTAGGATTTAGCACCGTAAATTATTCCGGTTGCCGGGCTTCATAGGGCCTGTCCTCAGCCACTCTTGATAAGGTAATCAAGAATTTTATTCAATTATATGACTATGTTATCATCATGACTATTAAAAGTCAAGTTTTTATTTTCGAATTTAAACAGTTCCTGCTATTTCAAGTATCTCTACAGATCCCAGGGCTATACCTGTACCTAGGGCAACACAATTTATTGGCTCACTTGCCAACCTTACCCTTAGTCCTGTAACCTCAGAAATCTTCTTGTCCATACCATATAGTAGGGCTCCTCCTCCTGTTAGGACAATTCCCCTCTCTGCTATGTCAGATGCTAATTCTGGTGGGGTATCCTGAAGGACCTTGATAACTAGGTTGGTAATCTGGGCCACACTGTCACTCATAGCATCCATTATTTCAAAAGAGCTAACTGTTATAGACTTTGGTAGACCATTAGTCAAGTCCCTACCTGTTATCTTTATGAACCTTTCTTCCTGACGTCTATAGGCACAACCTATATCCTTCTTTATCTTTTCGGCAGTTCTTTCACCGATGATTACATTGTAATTTTTCTTGATGTATCTGATAACATCCTGGTCAAACCTGTTACCACCAACCTTTATAGACTTGCTGATTACAGTACCACCAAGAGATATAACGGCTACATCTGTAGTTCCACCACCTATATCAACCACTAGGTGACCACCTGGAACTGTGATGTCTATACCTGCTCCTATGGCTGCTGCTATGGGTTCTTCTATCAGTAGGACCTCTCTAGCACCCGCCTGCTTAGTAGCATCCTGGACAGCCTTTCTTTCGACATCAGTTATCTTACTAGGCACTGATACCATGATCCTAGGCATTACTATCTTGCCCATGCCCTTGCTCTCACCAAGCATATTGATAAAACCACGTAACATCTTTTCTGCATTATCATAGTCTGATATTACGCCATTCATCATTGGTCTTATAGCCTCTATATCCTTAGGCGTCCTACCAATCATCTTGTAGGCCTCATGACCCACTGCTATGATTTCGTCCATCCTATTGTCAACAGCTACTACAGCTGGTTCATTCAAAACAACACCCTTGTCATCTACTACTACTAATACATTCGCAGTACCTAAATCTATTCCAATATCCATTCCTGCCATCTCAAACCTCCGTATACGACTAATTAATCTTCAACTATTTCAACATCTCCGCCTATACTTCTCAACTTCTTATCTATGTCGACATAACCCCTCTGTATATGGTATATCTCACCTACATTAGTTGTACCATCAGCTATCAAGCCACATAGTATAAGGGCTGCTCCGGCCCTAAGGTCAGTAGCTACTACATCTGCCCCCTTTAGGCAATCTACGCCATTAACTACTGCACTTCTGCCATCAATCTTAATATTGGCTCCCATCTTGTTAAATTCATTTACATGCATAAACCTATTTTCAAATACAGTCTCTATTACCACTCCAGTTCCCTCGGCAACTGTCAACATTGCCATAAACTGGGCCTGTACATCCGTTGGGAATCCAGGATGCGGTAGGGTCTTAATATCTATCGGTTTAATCTTATCAGGACCTATTACCCTGATTGACGTTTCACCCTCTTCCACTATAGCACCGGCTTCAGACAGCTTGGCTATAACTGGCTTTAGGTGGTCAATTATTACATTTTCAAGAACTATATCTCCCTTTGTCATAGCAGCTGCCACCATATATGTAGATGCTTCTATTCTATCGGGTATTATAGTATGCTCTGCCCCATGAAGAGACTTAACACCCTTTATCTTTATTGTATTCGTTCCGGCACCCCTAACAGATGCACCCATTTCATTCAAGAAATTTGCCAAATCAACTATTTCAGGCTCTTCAGCAGCATTTTCTATAATTGTTACACCGTCAGCAAGTACTGATGCCATCATTATATTCTGGGTAGCCCCTACTGATGGGAAGTCAAGATATAGCTTATTGCCAACTAGCTTTTCTGCCCTAGCTTCTATAAAGCCATGGTCCATTATTATTTCAGCACCTAAGGCCTTGAAACCCTTTAGGTGTAGGTCAATCGGTCTAGTTCCAATTGCACATCCACCAGGCATAGAAATCTTTGTACGATTAAATATGGCCAAGAGTGGGCCCATAACTACAAAAGATGCCCTCATCTTCTTCACTAGTTCATATGGAGCTTCATATGTGTTTATACTTGATGTATCTATCTCTAGACATCCATCACAATAGTTAACATCTGCACCTAGATGGGCCAAAAGATCTGATATTACATGTACATCTCTTAGGCTTGGTACGCTTTTTAATGTACACTTCCCCCTAGCTAGTATTGTTGCTGCAATTATAGGTAGTACAGCATTTTTTGCTCCATCTATTTTCAGGGTTCCCTTTAAAGGACCACTCTTTTTTACTCTAATTCTTGGCATAATTTCTCCTCTTAACTTAACACTAATAATCCTCGTAGATTTTTCCCATATACTCATCAAGGGTGTCATCGGTTATAGCTGCCAAACCTCAAAGGTCTAACAAAAACCTACACCAACTTTGCTGTCATTTATAAATCTTAAAATTTTTAATCCGACTCCACTTATAGCAGTGGTAACAAAAGACATACCACAGATACCTACTCTAAGGTTTATAAATGATATCAAATCACAATATACACATATAGATGGGATTTACGCCCAAGGAGATGTGCATACATCTCCTTATTATATCAAATCAGCGGTAAAATTACAATCACTTAAATTCTTTTTTTAAATGTTTTTTTAACTTAAATATCTAAGACAAGGTCTCTATTACACTTAAACCTGCTTTTAAACCAATTTTTTTATCTATCAGGTCTGCAAGCCCCTTGGCCAAACCATATATATGATCTTCATTCTTGCCTTCCAACATTACCCTTACTAGGGTTCCGTACCTGATGGTCTGATTAGGACCCTACCCTCTACCATCCATTTCTTTTTCTATATCTTCTATCCTATCAGCTATCTCTTTTATTTCCATATAGCTATTCTTGTATTCATTCTGAACCCTGACATTTACTAGTACCTGTGGATACTGGTCCATTATACTGGCCACATTAGAAAGAGCCTCTCCCTTGGCCTTTACAATAGATGCCAGAACTAGTGATGACATAGTACCATCACCAGTAGTATTATAGTCCAAGAAAACCAAGTGGCCTGACTGTTCTCCACCTAGGCTGTAATCACTCTTTATCATCTCTTCTAGGACATACCTGTCTCCGACCTGAGTTGTGGCCAGGTTAATTCCATTTTCTTCAGCAGCAATTCTTAAACCTATGTTACTCATTACTGTAACTACTAGGGTATCTTTCTTTAGCTGACCCTTTGCCTTCATATCTATAGCACTTATGAGCATAATCTTGTCACCATCTACTATATTGCCCTTTTCATCCACTGCTATCAGTCTATCTGCATCACCATCATAGGCCATACCCATGTGGGCACCTACTTCTACAACCTTGGCCTGTAATGATTCTGGATGAGTGGACCCACACTTGTCATTTATATTGTTGCCATCAGGTTGACAGTGTATTTCTATTACCTCTGCCCCAAGTTCCCTATAGGCCATAGGAGCCACCTTATAGGCTGCACCATTAGCACAGTCTAAAACCACCTTCAAGCCTTTTAGGTCTCCATCTATGTGTGACTTTAAGTAGTCCACATAATCCCTAACAGCATTGTGTTCATAGATTTTCCTACCAACATCTGACCCTACTGGCCACTTGTCTAATAGGTTTTCATTGTCTATATGCTTTTCTATTTCTAACTCTATTTCATCATCTAGCTTGAAGCCCTTGTCATTGAAAAATTTTATACCGTTATACTCAACAGGATTGTGGGAAGCTGATATTACTACACCACAATTAGCCCCATACTTTCTCGTCAAGTATGCAACTGCTGGTGTAGGTATTACTCCTACTGTTATTACATCACAACCAACTGACATCAAACCAGCTATTAGGGCAGCCTCTAGCATATCACCTGAAATTCTAGTATCTCTACCAACAACCACCTTAACCCTTGAATCATCCTTGCATTCCTTTGTTAAGACAAAGCCACCAGCCCTACCCAACCTGTAGGCCAAAGAGGAATTTAATTCTGTATTTGCTACACCTCTTACTCCATCTGTACCAAAATATTTTTCTCATATATGTTACCACCTTATTTTTTTCTATTTTTGAATTTGATCTTAATATTCTAAAAATCCCATATATAATCTATTTTATCACAAAAACGTATTTATACATATATTTTTAGGTCTATATTGAGATTTTTATATCAAGTTTCCCATTTTTGTATAAACAAATTAGAGGGTACATATTCATTTGCTTTCGCTTAGAATATATACCCTCTATCCAATCGGGACCAGTCACTAAGGCCAATCCTTAATTATAAACTAATTAATTATTTTTTTCTGATCCATAACAGCCTTGTAACCTGCTTCAAGAGCCTGTCTATTAACTGGTATGAACTTTTCTTTTCTCTTTCCGAAAAACCTTCTTGAAAGCTTCTAGAACAGATTCTATGTTAACACTATCGTCAACTGCAAGGAAAGCACCTAGCATTACCATGTTGGCAAACTTAGGCCCACCTAATTCATTTGATAGGGTGTTAGCATCTATATAGTAAGCTTCTATATCATCTCTGCTGCACTTTTCGTGAACAAGCGAGCTGTTGATTAGTATAACACCACCAGGAACTACATCACCTTCAAACTTAGTCAAAGATGGAGAGTTCATGATTACAGCAGCTGTTGCATCATCAGTGATGATTGGAGAACCTACTGGCTGGTCAGAAATAGTAACAGCACAGTTAGCAGTACCACCACGCATTTCTGGACCATAAGATGGCAACCAAGAAACTTCTTTATTTTCAAGCATTCCGGCATAAGTCATCAACTGACCCATAGACATTACACCCTGTCCACCGAAACCTGCACAAATAACTCTAGATGTCCTCATTTATTTTTCCTCCTTTGCAGCTTTTTCTGCTAATGCAGCTTCTATATCAATATCCTTGAAGTTCTGTACTGGATAGTAAGGAACCATATTGTCTCTTAACCACTGAAGAGCATCTACAGGAGTTTTACCCCAGTTAGTAGGACATGTAGAAAGTACTTCTACCATAGAGAAACCTAAACCAGCCATCTGTACTTCGAAAGCCTTTCTAATAGCCTTCTTAGCCTTTCTAACTTCTGCCGGAGTATCTACTCTAACTCTTTCTATATATCTAGCACCAGTTAGTGTAGAAAGCATTTCAGAAATTCTGATTGGGTATCCATGTAGTTCTGGATCTCTACCTGCCTGACAAGTAGTTCCCTTTTCACCTATTAGTGTAGTAGGAGCCATCTGTCCACCTGTCATACCGTAAGTAGTATTGTTTACGAATATAACAGTTATCTTTTCACCTCTGTTTGCAGCATGAACGATTTCAGCAGCACCGATTGATGCAAGGTCACCGTCACCCTGGTATGTGAATACTGTATTATTTGGATTAACTCTCTTTATACCTGTAGCACATGCTGGAGCTCTACCATGAGCAGCTTCGTGCATGTCGCAGTTAAAATAATTATATGCTAGAACTGAACATCCAACTGGAGCTACACCTATTGCAGATCCTACAACGTCCATTTCTTCCAATACTTCAGCAACTAGTCTGTGGATTATACCGTGAGTACATCCTGGACAGTAATGTGTCTGTGCGTCAGTTAAACCTGATGTCTTTTTGAATATAACAGCCATTACTTAACACCTCCCATGATTTCTTTTGCTCTCTTGATTATTTCCTTTGGCTCTGGTACCATACCACCTGGTCTACCATAGAAGTGAACTGGGTGTCTACCATTAGAACCTAACTTAACGTCTTCTACCATCTGTCCTAAACTCATTTCGATTACAAATAAGTTCTTACAAGCTGGTATTTCATCAAATGCCTTATATGGGTAAGGCCATACAGTCTTAGGTCTGATTAGACCTACCTTATATCCTTCTGCTCTCATTTCATTTACACAGTTCTTAACAACTCTTGCCATAGTACCATATGCAACGAACACTAATTCAGCATCTTCAGTTCTATCCATTTCATACTGAAGTTCGTTAGCTTCGATTACATCGTACTTTCTCTGTAGGTGATAGTTGTGTTCTTCAAGAATTTCTGGAGAAAGGTATAGAGAGTTTATGATATTTGGCTTTCTCTGTCCCTTAGTACCAGTAGTAGCCCAACCTTCTTTAGAAGGAAGTTCTCTCTGCTTTCTTGGCTTATCAAAGTCAACTGGTTCCATCATCTGTCCGATCATACCATCTAGTAATACTAGAACTGGTGTTCTGTATAATTCTGCAACATCAAATGCATCCATTATCATATCACATGCTTCCTGTACACTTGCTGGAGCATATACTGGTGTTCTGTAGTCACCGTCACCACCACCTCTAGTTGTCATGAAGTAGTCTGACTGTGAAGGCTGGATTGATCCTAGTCCTGGGCCACCTCTCACTACGTTTAATATAACACATGGAACTTCTGCACCTGCACAGTAAGTAATACCTTCCTGCTTTAACGCAATACCTGGTGAAGAAGATGATGTTAGTACTCTAGCACCACATCCACCAGCACCGTAAACCATGTTTATAGCAGCAACTTCAGATTCAGCCTGAACGAATGTTCCGCCTATTGCTGGTAATTCTCTTGATAAATATTCAGGTAACTCACTCTGTGGAGTTATTGGGTAACCGAAGAAATATCTACATCCTGCAACCATAGCTGCCTTACCGAATGCTTCGTTACCTTTCATTAGTATCTTAGCCATTTAAAATCCCCCCTAAATTAATCTCTTTCTACTGTGATTACTGCATCTGGACACATCAATGCACAACTTGAACATCCTATACATTCTTCCATTCTTACAACGTGAGCTGGATTATATCCCTTTGAATTTACCTTAGACATATCAAGCTCAATAATCTTTTTTGGACATACTGAGATGCATAGACCGCAACCCTTACAGTACTTCTGATCAAAAGACACTCTACCTTTAGCCATTTGTATTGCCTCCTTAAAATAAAATAAATCTAAAATTATTTATAAAAACACAAACTACATCATCCACTCATCTCTTAAATATAGATGGATAGGTACCACATCACCTTCGAAATCCTCAGGAATCTGGTCTACTATTGACTCTAGGCAAGATATAAACCTTATAGGTATATTCCTCTGCTTTGATACTTCACGACAGACCTCCTGCCCCTTCTCTATATCTTCAATTGTAGTAGCTTTTAAGCATGTGAGTATTGTTGATCAGACCTGTAACCTTAAGCTTAGAAGCTGTTTCGATCTCATCAATATACTTCATTACTTCTTCCGCATTTTGTGTTTTTTCCCTGTTTGCATTGACAACGAAAAACATATCGTAATCGCCGTCTTTAATCATATCTCTATATCTTGCAATAACAGTTGCACCAACCTTATCACCGCCAAGGTCTATTATATTGTTGTGTTCCTTGTTTAATAGTGGTGTATGTATTTCTGCAGAAAGTGCTGGTATATCCAGCGTTGGCGCATCTACTGAACTAGATATAAGGTGGATTCCATTTTCCTCTAGGAAATCCCTCTTACCCCTAGATCTAAAGTATACGTTAACAACATCAAGGTCAGAAATTGAGAGCGGACCCTCAACTTCCTTCCTCAACTGCAATGCATAATTTACTGTAAATTCACTCTTTCCACTTCCATAGTGGCCTGTTATTATCCTTATTCTCTTTGTTTTCTCCATTTGTTGCCTTCTCCTTTATCCAAATACTCAATCTCCAGATAGGCAAGGCCTACAATCTGTGACAAATATTCAAAGACCTTATATTACTGCTCGTCGTAATTCTGAGCCTTTTCTTCTCCCTTTAGAACTCTTAATCCACCTAGAGCTAGTGCTACCATTTCATCTTCACCAGGGTATATCTTAACTTCAGCCAAGAATCCAACCCTATCAGATATCATCTTTGTAAAGCTCTTAGAATATGCTATACCACCAGTCAATAGAACTGCGTCTACCTTGCCTCGATAGTACTGTTGCACAGCTACCGATTTCCTTAGCTACCTGATAAGCCATTGCTTCATATACTAAAAGCAGCCTTCTTGTCACCCTTTTTCTATCATAGCTTCTACTTCTCTGGCATCATTTGTATTTAAGTAAGAAACTAGACCACCGTTACCAGTTATCATCTTCCTTATATCATATACTGTGTAGTTGCCACTAAAGCATAAGTCTACTACTGAACCAACAGGCACGCCACCACTTCTTTCAGGTGAGAATGGACCTTCACCATCTAGGGCATTCGCAACATCTACTACTGAACCCTTATCATGAGCACCTACTGATATACCCCCACCCATGTGAGCTATTATCAAGTTAAGGTCTTCATACTTCTTGCCTACTTCACCAGCATATCTTCTAGCTATTGCCTTCTGATTAAGAGCATGGAAAATACTCTTTCTTTCAATGCTAGCTGTTCCTGATATCCTAGCCAAGTCAGACATTTCATCAACCACAACTGGGTCAACTATAAATGCTGGTATATTTAATTCCTTTGAGAATTCGTTTGCAATTATACCTCCAAGGTTTGATGCATGCTGTCCTGAAACGCCTACCCTAAGGTCTTCTAGCATACTTTCAGTTACACTATATGTACCACCCTTTATAGGCTTTAGTAGACCACCTCTACCAACTACACAATCAAGGTCTTCTAACTTGATATCCGCAGCCTTAAGTTCTCCTTCTATAACATCTTTTCTGAAGTTGAACTGGTCAGATATTTTTTCAAACTGACTGATTTCTTCTGATGAATGTCTTAGAGTCTTTTCAAAAACCTCTTTGTCATTATCATAGACAGCTATCTTAGTCGATGTAGAACCTGGATTGATAGTTAAAATTCTGTAAACTTCCTTCATTGTATCCTCCTATTTAACTCTAACTGATTAAATTTTATTGCTAAACTTGCCAAATAACCAAAAACATAACTCACAATAATATCACCCACCCATATCCAATAAAAACTTTTTCCCAAGGCTCTATTTAAGATTCTAAATGGTGATTCTTTAAGAGGATTATCCTCGATTATCGACAAATTCATATTACTAGCTATAAATTAATAAAAATGAATAAAATCCTTCATATATAACAAACTTTTTATAGTTAGTTATTTGCACATCAGGAAATATTTTTACTTTTTTTATATCTTGAAAAACATTATCCAATAAGTTTTCAACTGGTAATGGGTAAGAAAAATTACTAGTCACTCTTTCCTATATATTATTTTTATAACTAAAAATAAGGAACTTGCAATAAAAATATTAAATTAACAAATTTGTTATTTTTTTAATATGATTAAGCAAATCCCTGTTTTTACTTTTTTTAATTCTTATTTAATTTAAATATTCCAAATATTTCTCCATTTGTTTTTCAACAAATATTCCAGAAAAAGTAGTTTTTCATACTTTTTATTTGCCTATTTTTAAAAAAATAAGGTTATTCTCATAAATTATCAAGTAATAATTTGCTATTTCCTATTTCTTAATTAATAGTATTTCAGTATTTTTCATTTTTTTAGCTTTTATACCTTCTGGCAACACTATTTCTACTTTTTATTCAGCAATTGATTCAAATCGTTATCTGTTAGTTTTTTTGTTTTAATGTACTCTATATTTTTTAAAGTTTCACCACTTCCAGCCACGACTATTTTTTTCTGGAGATAGGGCATAGAATCAAGATCATATAGACCTCCGCTGTAATCTATTTTTCAGTGGAAGGCTTTTAGTTTGCCTGAACTCACCAGAGACTGTTATTTTTACATTTATATCTAAATCTAAGACATTGCCCTTATTATCATAGGCTTTAGCCTGGACTTCCCTTTTCAAAGTAAGAGTCCTTATCTATTTTATCAGTATCTAAATCTAGGCCTACATAGTCAACCTTATCAACTCAAGGACGCCGCCCCCGACACAGTGACTTTTTTTGTAGTTAGTAGTAGTCTTTATAATCTCATCCTTGAGACTACCATTTAGGTTGACCTTGACATCAACCTGTTTTTGTCCTTTTCTCAAGATTCACTACAATAGAAGAATCCTTTAGTTCCCTGGACACCCTATTTGATATATTGGTCCTTAATATTACGACATTACTTCCTTCTACCGGGTTAATTATTTCTCCGTATATATCAATATTATCCCTAGTCAACTTTTTGTAATTCCGACAACTTGCCCTCCAAGGTGATATCCGTCTTAAAATCCGCCTTAGGATATACTACAAAACCTTCATTTTTCTAATTGATTCATCTTATTTATAGTTATAGGTATGTCCACTATTACCTTTCATCTGGGTCAACCACAGCTAAAACGTATAACCATAGTGCAAGTGCTGCTAATATTGATATGATTTTTTTGCCTTAATATTTCCCTTGGCTTTCTGCCTTAATTTACTCAAATTCAGCACCCCTAGCTACTTATTAAAAATATCTTTTACTAGACCAAAGGTCTTATCTTCTGTCTTATTCTTGTAGAAGTTCTTTAATATATTTGCCAATCTTTCCTTGCTGACATCCCTGTATATCTTTCCAGACCTGGCTATTGATACATGACCTGTTTCTTCTGAAACTATCAGGGTCAAGGAATCTGATATCTCACTAACTCCTATACCAGCCCTATGCCTTGTACCTAGATCCTTGCTAAGGTCCTTCCTCTGTGTAAGTGGTAAAAAACATGCTGCAGACTTAATCTTACCATCCCTAACTATCACAGCTCCATCATGGAGAGGTGTATTAGGTATAAATATATTACACAATATCTGCTTAGTTATTTTTGCATCTATCTCTGTACCTGTTTCGACAATTTCATTTAGCTTAGTCTTGCCTTCAAGTACCAACAAGGCTCCTATCTTTCTCCCTGCCATATCATATACTGCGCCCAACATTTCAGAAATCATTTTTTCTACATTTATTTCATAGGCACTTTTAGCCTGTGATCCAAACCCTAAATAAATTTGTATTCCTGCCCAGGTGCTCCAATCCTGCCCTTAACTCCGGTTGGAATATTATAAATGGTAGTATAAATCCTGCTTCCAGTATCTTTACAAGTATCCAATAAAGAGTATGGAGTTTAAGCATACCACTGACTTGGGTAGCAATTAGTAGTATTATTACTCCCTTGAATAACTGCTCTGCACGTGTATCCTTTATAAACCCTCAATATCTTATAAAAATAGATAGGCCACTATAAGTATATCTACCACATCATTTATACTTATCCTATATATTAACTGGAAAAATTTATTAAAAATCAAATCAAATGACAACACATCTTCCACCTACTTTTCCTAACTATACTTTTACCATAAAATCAAGATAATTTATTTATTTTATAAAAACTCTCTATCATTATGACAAAGAGTTAAATGAGCGCACAGGATTCGAACCCCGGACACACGCCTTAGAAGGGCGTTGCTCTATCCAGCTGAGCTATGCACCCATAAAAATTGGAGCGGGAAACGAGATTCGAACTCGCGACTTCGACCTTGGCAAGGTCGCGCTCTACCGCTGAACTATTCCCGCATATTAATTAAATGGCGACCTGGAAGGGGCTCGAACCCTCGACCTCCAGCGTGACAGGCTGGCATTCTAACCAACTGAACTACCAGGTCGCATTATTGGTGGGAGTAACAGGGCTCGAACCTGTGACCCCCTGCTTGTAAGGCAGATGCTCTCCCAGCTGAGCTATACTCCCACATTATGACTCCTAGGGGAATCGAACCCCTGTTACCGCCGTGAAAGGGCGGTGTCTTAACTCGCTTGACCAAGGAGCCATGGCAACTAAAGTTTTTTTAATGGTTGCGGAGGAAGGACTTGAACCTTCGACCTTCGGGTTATGAGCCCGACGAGCTACCAACTGCTCCACCCCGCGATATTCAATGGCTCCAAGGGTGGGGCTCGAACCCACAGCCTACCGGTTAACAGCCGGTTGCTCCACCATTGAGCTACCTTGGAACAAGGTATTACATCAAATTTAATCTGTAACTATAAAGCTATCTATTCCTTACGGAATCTATAGTTGAAATTGTACTCTCAAAACTGAATCCTAGTCATATCCAATGATATCCTTGGTCAAGTCCTCGATCTATTAGTATCAGTAAGCTACATACATTGCTGCACTTACACCTCTGACCTATCAACCAGGTAGTCTTCCTGGGATCTTAACCTTGCGGTGGAAATCTTATCTTGAAGTTGGCTTCGCGCTTAGATGCTTTCAGCGCTTATCCCTTCCATACATAGCTACCCAGCCATGCCCTTGGCAGAACAACTGGTACACCAGAGGTATGTCCATCCCGGTCCTCTCGTACTAAGGACAGATCTTCTCAAATTTCCTACGCCTGCGACGGATAGGGACCGAACTGTCTCACGACGTTCTGAACCCAGCTCGCGTACCACTTTAATGGGCGAACAGCCCAACCCCTTGGGACCAACTACAGCCCCAGGATGTGATGAGCTGACATCGAGGTGCCAAACCTCCCCTGTCGATGTGGGACTCTTGGGGAGATAAGCCTGTTATCCCCAGGGTAGCTTTTATCCGTTGAGCGATGGCCCTTCCACTCAGAACCACCGGATCACTAAGTCCGTATTTCTACCTTGCTCGACCTGTATGTCTTGCAATCAAGCTCCCTTTTGCCTTTACACTCTTCGTACGATTTCCGACCGTACTGAGGGAACCTTTGAGCGCCTCCGTTACCTTTTGGGAGGCGACCGCCCCAGTCAAACTGCCCACCAGACAGTGTCCCAAGACCAGATTCATGGCCTATGGTTAGAGTCCCAATACTACAAGGGTGGTATCCCAAGGGTGACTCCATCAAAACTGACGCCCTGATTTCTTAGTCTCCCACCTATCCTGTACATGTAGTATCGAAACCCAATGTCAAGCTACAGTAAAGCTCCATGGGGTCTTTCCGTCCTGTCGCAGGTACCCGGCATCTTCACCGGGATTACAATTTCACCGAGTCTGTTGTTGAGACAGTGCCCAAATCGTTACGCCTTTTCGTGCGGGTCGGAACTTACCCGACAAGGAATTTCGCTACCTTAGGACCGTTATAGTTACGGCCGCCGTTTACTGGGGCTTAAGATCACTGCTTCGATTGCTCTTACAGATCCCCTTAACCTTCCAGCACCGGGCAGGCGTCAGCTCCTATACATCGTCTTGCGACTTAGCAGAAACCTATGTTTTTGGTAAACAGTCGCTTGGGCCAATTCTCTGCGGCCCCATTGCTGGGGCACCCCTTATCCCTAAGTTACGGGGTCATTTTGCCGAGTTCCTTAACAACAGTTCTCTCGCTGGCCTTAGGATACTCTCCTCACCCACCTGTGTCGGTTTGCGGTACGGGTACCTTTAATCTCGATAGAGACTTTTCTCGACAGTGTGAAATCAGCTGCTTCGCTACTTAGTTTCGCTCCCCATCGCGCCCCAGCATTAACTAAACGGATTTGCCTATCTAGTCTGCCTCAACGCTTAGACACACTTAACCAACAGTGTGCTCAGCTTATCCTACTGTGTCATCCCTTCTCTCAAACGATTATCGGTAGTACAGGAATCTCAACCTGTTGTCCATCGCCTACGCCTTTCGGCCTGAGCTTAGGTCCCGACTCAACCCAGGGTGGACGAACCTTCCCCTGAAACCTTGGGTTTTACGGCCTGAGGGATTCTCACCTCATCTCGCTACTCATGCCAACATTCTCTCTCCCATACTGTCCACGACTCTTACGGTATCGCTTCAGCCTGCATGGGAAGCTCCCTCACCCATCATCATGATGCCGTAGCTTTCGGTAGTATGTTTTAGCCCCGGAAATCTTCGGCGCAGGATCACTCGACCAGTGAGCTATTACGCACTCTTTAAATGAGTGGCTGCTTCTAAGCCAACATCCTGGTTGTCTGTGCAATCCCACATCCTTTACCACTTAACATACATTTAGGGACCTTAGCTGACGGTCTGGGCTCTTTTCCTTTCGACTATGAACCTTATCACCCATAGTCTGACTCCTGAATAAAAAGATAATGGCATTCGGAGTTTGATAGTCTTCGGTAAGTGCACACCCCCTAGGACATTCAGTGCTCTACCTCCACATCTCTACATTCAAGGCTAGCCCTAAAGCTATTTCGGGGAGAACCAGCTATCTCCGAGCTCGATTGGAATTTCACCGCTACCCACAAGTCATCCCCGCACTTTTCAACGTACGTGGGTTCGGACCTCCACGAAATTTTACTTTCGCTTCATCCTGCTCATGGGTAGGTCGCCCGGTTTCGGGTCCACGTCATGTGACCAATTCGCCCAGTTAAGACTCGCTTTCGCTTCGGCTCCACACCCTAAGTGCTTAACCTTGCCACATAACGTAACCTCGTTGGCCTGTTCTACAAAAAGTACGCGGTCACGCGAATAATGCGCTCCCACAGCTTGTAAGTGTAGGGTTTCAGGTTCTATTTCACTCCCCTCCCGGGGTTCTTTTCACCTTTCCCTCACGGTACTATTCGCTATCGGTCACTAGGTAGTATTTAGCCTTGGGGTGGTCCCCCTGCTTCCCCAAGGTTTCACGTGTCTCGTGGTACTCTGGATCATATCAAGAACTTTCTTGGCTTTGTATACGGGACTTTTACCCTCTGTGGTTGGTCTTTCCAGACCTATTCTACTCTGCAATAACCTTTCCTTAAGATATGTCCGCAACCCCAAATCAGTAAACTGACCTGGTTTGGGCTCTTCCACGTTCGTCTCGCCGCTACTAGCGGAATCGAATTTCTTTCTCTTCCTTCAGGTACTTAGATGTTTCAGTTCCCTGAGTTCCCCTCCATAGGCTATGTATTTACTCATGGATACTTGGACATTACTCAAGTGAGTTTCCTCATTCAGAAATCTTCGGATCAAAAATGTATGTGCCACTCCCCGAAGCTTATCGCAGCTTATCACGTCTTTCATCGGCTCTCTAGTGCCAAGGCATCCGCCCTACACCCTTAATAACTTGACCTTTAAGTTATTAATTGAGATTTTTCTATTGTCTATTTCTAGACTGTTAAAGAATAATTGGTTGTTTTTTTAATGAGTTTTCTCTCATTTCATTTATATCCGTTAGGATATTAAATAGATGTCATTGTATAATTATCACTAGTATTCAGTTTTTCAAAGTACAATCTTCTTTTTGCTTGGTCTTTTTGCAATCTTATCAAAAAGACTTACAAAAATTTATTAATATAAAATTAATAATGGTGGAGATGAGGAGAGTCGAACTCCTGACCCCTTGCTTGCAAAGGCAAGTGCTCTCCCAACTGAGCTACACCCCCATTTAATAGACTATAAGTCTCTTTGCGAGACCTTTAAAGCTATATATTAAATTTGAAGTTTCCAATGAACCTTCAAAATTGAACAGCAGGTAATTCTCCTCAGAAAGGAGTAGATCCAGCCGCACCTTCCGATACGGCTACCTTGTTACGACTTCACCCCAGTTATCGACGCCACCTTCGACGACTTCCTCCTTGCGGTTGGATAATCGGCTTCGGGTGTTTCTGACTCCCGTGGTGTGACGGGCGGTGTACAAGACCTGGGAACGCATTCACTGCAGCATTCTGATCTGCGATTACTAGTAACTCCAGCTTCATGTAGGCGAGTTTCAGCCTACAATCCGAACTGAGAATGGCTTTTAAGGGATTGGCTCCACCTCACGGTTTGGCAACCCTCTGTACCACCCATTGTAGCACGTGTGTAGCCCTAAGCATAAGGGGCATGATGATTTGACGTCATCCCCACCTTCCTCCAGGTTATCCCTGGCAGTCTCTCTAGAGTGCCCAACTAAATGCTGGCAACTAAAGACAAGGGTTGCGCTCGTTGCGGGACTTAACCCAACATCTCACGACACGAGCTGACGACAACCATGCACCACCTGTCACCTCAGTCCCGAAGGAAGGGTGTGATTAAACACCCTGTCCGAGGGATGTCAGCTTAGGTAAGGTTCTTCGCGTTGCTTCGAATTAAACCACATGCTCCGCTACTTGTGCGGGTCCCCGTCAATTCCTTTGAGTTTTCACACTTGCGCGTACTCCCCAGGCGGAGTACTTAATGCGTTAGCTGCGGCACTCGAGGGGTAAACCCTCGACACCTAGTACTCATCGTTTACAGCGTGGACTACCAGGGTATCTAATCCTGTTTGCTACCCACGCTTTCGTGCCTCAGTGTCAGTTGCAGTCCAGAAAGCCGCCTTCGCTACTGGTGTTCCTCCCAATATCTACGCATTTCACCGCTACACTGGGAATTCCACTTTTCCTCTCCTGCACTCAAGTCCTCCAGTTTCGGCGGCTTACTACGGTTGAGCCGTAGCCTTTAACCACCGACTTGAAGGACCACCTACGCACCCTTTACGCCCAGTAAATCCGGATAACGCTAGCCCCCTACGTATTACCGCGGCTGCTGGCACGTAGTTAGCCAGGGGCTTCCTCACAGGGTACCGTCATTATCTTCCCTGCAACAGAACTTTTACGATCCGAAGACCTTCATCGTTCACGCGGCGTTGCTGCATCAGGCTTTCGCCCATTGTGCAATATTCCCCACTGCTGCCTCCCGTAGGAGTTTGGACCGTGTCTCAGTTCCAATGTGGCTGATCACCTCTCAGGTCGGCTACTGATCGTCGCCTTGGTGAGCGTTATCTCACCAACTAGCTAATCAGACGCGGGTCCATCCTATACCGCTAACACTTTGATATATCTGCGATGCCGCAAATATATATTATCATGTATTAGTAAACTTTTTCAGTATGTTATCCATGTGTATAGGGCAGGTTACCCACGCGTTACTCACCCGTCCGCCGCTTGGTTTTGCTCAGAATTGAACATTCTAGACTTAGAATACTCAATACTGAGCAAACCCTCGCTCGACTTGCATGTGTTAGGCACGCCGCCAGCGTTCATCCTGAGCCAGGATCAAACTCTCATAAAAATTTGTTACTGTGCTCAGACTATTGTTATCTCTAAAATATCTGGCTTGGTTTGTTTGTGGTTTAAATCAAGTAAGTTTGTCTTACATGGTTTAAACGATTAATCAATTGTCCTTAAAGGACTCATTGAATTAACCTGCTGTTCAATTTTCAAAGTTCATTATTGTTTTTGGCCAATATAAGTTATATTGCCAAAAAAATGGTCGAGGTGAAGGGACTCGAACCCCCGGCCCCATGGTCCCAAAACCACGTGCGCTACCAAACTGCGCCACACCTCGTCCCTATGGCGGAGAAGGAGGGATCTCGAACCCTGCACCAGTTTAATCCAGCCTAATCCCTTAGCAGGGGATCCTCTTGAGCCTCTTGAGTACTTCTCCAAAATATGTAAATGGCGGAGAGGGTGGGATTCGAACCCACGGTGCCTCACGACATCACTGGTTTTCAAGACCAGCTCCTCAAAACCACTCGGACACCCTCTCCAAAAAAATGATCTATCCGAGATTCGAACTCGGGACACCTTGATTAAAAGTCAAGTGCTCTACCGACTGAGCTAATAGACCAAACTATTAAATTCCTAATGGAGCTGGTGATAGGAATCGAACCCACAACCTGCTGATTACAAGTCAGCTGCTCTACCGTTGAGCCACACAAGCATATTAATGGTGGGAGTAACAGGCTCGAACCTGTGACCCCCTGCTTGTAAGGCAGATGCTCTCCCAGCTGAGCTATACTCCCACATTATGACTCCTAGGGAATCGAACCCCTGTTACCGCCGTGAAAGGGCGGTGTCTTAACCGCTTGACCAAGGAGCCAAGTTAGAAAGCTCCAAGGGTGGGGCTCGAACCCACAGCCTACCGGTTAACAGCCGGTTGCTCCACCATTGAGCTACCTTGGAATAACGCAGCTACGTCCTATTCTCCCAGGCAGCTTCCCACCAAGTACCTTCAGCGCTAAGGAGCTTAACTTCTGTGTTCGGAATGGAACAGGTGTATCCTCCTTGCTATAGTAACCACATTAAACTTGAAAGTGACAAAAATTTGTCCATTTTCATACTTTCTTCAAACTTTGCTGTCCCTCAAGGACAAGTATTATAATATCATACTTGCTATATAGCGTCAACACTTTTTTGTAAGTTTTTTATCTAAAAACAAGTTTTTCTTTTCTATATTTAATTATACGAATTATAAACTATATTTTTATGTTATATATACGTATTTTTAGCTGAATTTTTATACTGATTTTTCATCCTATAGTATAAAAGACCCCACATTCCCAATAAAGAATTCTTGGGTGTAGGGCCCTTTCCTTATCATATCCTATTATATATTCTTATTTAACTAAAAGCCTTAGCCTTTTTCAACTACATTAGCTACGGTAAATCCAAAGTGTTCAAAACAATATCTTGGCTGGTGCAGATGCTCCAAATGTATCCATAGCAACTACATCACCATCTAGGCCAACATACTTATACCATGTGCATTGGATTAGCCGCTTCGACAGCTAGTCTAGTTCTAACAGCTGATGGAAGTACTTCTTCAATATATTCAGGAGACTGGGCTTCAAATACATCCATACATGGTACAGATACTACTCTTACTGACTTGCCTTCCTTTTCTAATTCTTCCTTAGCCCCTACAGCTAGCTCTACTTCTGATCCTGACGCCAAGATAATAAGGTCTATCTTGTCCTTATTAGCTGCCTCTGCTAGTATATATCCACCCTTGAAGGCTTCCTTAGAAGAGCCCTCTAGCTGTGGTAGGTTCTGTCTAGTAAGTACTATGGCAGTCGGAGTTGCCTCTGATCCTATAGCACTAGCCCATGCAGCTGCAGTTTCTGTATAGTCAGCTGGTCTAAATACGTTTAGGTTAGGTATAGACCTTAACATAGCCAATTGTTCGATTGGTTCATGTGTCGGTCCGTCTTCACCAACTCCTATAGAGTCATGAGTCAGTACAAATGTAACTGGTAGACCCATTAGAGATGATAGTCTAATCATAGGCTTCATAAAGTCAGAGAACACAAAGAATGTAGCACAATATGGGTTCAAACCACCGTGTAGATAAATACCATTAGTAATAGCTGTCATAGCCATCTCTCTTACACCAAAGTGGATATTTCTACCGCTCCTATCAGTCGCTGAGAAGAATCCCTGGCCCTTCATTTCAGTCTTATTAGATGGTGCAAGGTCAGCTGATCCACCAACTAGGTTAGTATATGTCTTTTAACTTATTTATTATATCACCTGAAACAGCCCTTGTAGCCATGGCCTTGTTTTTCATGAGCCCAATAAGCTTCTGAATCTATAATCTTTGTCACATCTGGCTTGGCAAAGTACTCATCCCATAACTTTGCTTCTTCTGGATACTTTGTCGCATATTCTGCAAACATAGCCTTCCAAGCCTCTTCCTTATTGGCACCTTCCTCTGCAAGATCCTTATAGTGGTCATATATCTCTGCATCCACTTCAAATGCTGTCTGATTTTCCCAGCCTAGGAACTTTCTAAGCTCTACTATATTATCTTCACCTAGTGGCTCTCCGTGGGCAGATGCCTTACCAACCTTAGCTGGACAGCCATAACCAATCTGAGTCTTACATATAATTAAAGAAGGTCTTTCCTTGTCTGCCTTGGCCTTAGCTATTGCTGCATCTATAGCCTCTAGGTCATTTCCATCTTCCACCACCTGTACCTGGTAGCCAAAAGCTTCAAATCTAGCAGCTACATCTTCTGTAAAGGCCAGGTCTGTATCACCTTCTATAGTTATCTTATTTGAATCGTATAGGACAATGAACTTGTCTAACTTTAGTGTACCAGCCAATGATAGGGCTTCGTATGCTACACCCTCCATCAGACATCCGTCACCTGTTAGGGCATATGTATAGTGGTCAACTATAGGGTATCCATCCTTGTTGAACTTGGCAGCCAAGTGCGCTTCTGCCATTGCCATACCCACTGCCGTAGATACACCTGCACCTAGAGGTCCTGTAGTAGATTCTACGCCTGCTGTATGCTTGTATTCTGGATGCCCTGGAGTAAGACTTCCAAACTGCCTAAAGCTCTTTAAATCATCCAAACTAAGTCCATATCCAAACATATGAAGTAAAGAGTATAGTAATGAAGAGCCATGTCCTGCTGATAGAACAAACCTATCCCTATTTTTTCCAATTAGGGTTCTTAGGATTATGGTTCATGTTATTAGCCCACAAGCTGTATGCTATAGGTGCTGCACCTAGTGGCAAGCCTGGGTGTCCTGAATTTGCCTTTTTGAACCTGGTCAGCTGACAAGATTCTCAAAGCATTTACTGCCTTTTTGATTAATGTTCATATTAAATATCCTCCAATAAAATTTACATATACTTTTCGATTATAAGGTATCTATAATTAAAAGACCTATAATATAGTCTATAAAATTCCTTATACTACTCTTTTTATTTTAACTTAATTATAGATAAATTACAATTTTTTTATCACAAAATTAATATATATTTTAGGCTCATCATTGACTATGCTTCCATAATTTATATCTTTCTCTATTCGGTTTTAATTTTTCATTATCTTCGTCAGCAATTGCTTATCTCTTCAGCAAATCTTTCTACATCTATCAACCATTTTTCCGTCCACCTTGATTAGGCAAATTTTTCGGAAGATTCCCTTGCAAAAATCTTTGTTTGCATCATCTAATATTTTCGGATACTCATAGTACTGGCCCGCTTTTGGAAAATCATTTATAATTTGCCATTCCTCAAAGTCTTTCAGAAAACACTTGTGAGATGGCATTTTGATTCTTTCAAATACACTTTCATCAATTACCCTAACTAGCTGATATAGACCATGTATTTCCGGAGCAAAGCATTTATCAATCTTTCCAATAGGATAGCCTTGTTTTTGGTAGGCTTCACAAAGCTTTTTGCAAACATTCTGTCATTCCGTCCACATTTTTCAGCAAGAAGAACAAAAACCCTAACATAGTACTCTGCCATTTTTTTGTAAGCTTTTTCTTTGTTAAGAATAATTGGGCCTTTGACATAGCCTCCTCCAATTTTTTTATCATCCTTGTAATAGATCGAATGTAATAGGTTTATTACATTTTCAGTATAAAATGTACCCTCTAAGTAGGGGTAATTTAGGTGGAAGAAAAGCTTGGATTACCTCAAAATCATTAGAGGCAAAACATGTAAAAATTCCTTTTATGATATTTCCTGAATAGGTTGTACCACTATGCCCAATCCCACCTGCCAGCAGACAAGCCTTTAGCATTTTGCCAAATGGCATTGTTCAAATCCTCAAAATCCCTCTTCACGGAAGGCGCAGTAGTAAGAAAAATATTGAATTTTGCCAAGAATAAGCTGGATATATAATTTAGTTTTCAATACCTTATCACTAGAATCCCTATACTTTTCTAAATGTTCTTCAAATATTTTTTGATTTAGTTTTTCGAAATCTTGCTAGTCTTCCGGATGGGAATAGGATCCCTCATTCTTGATAATAATCTTCCCTCATTTTTTTGGTATAATTTGATATATTCTTTTCACAATAAACTCCTCTATATTTTTGATATATAAATACTCCTGTTAAATCACTACTATGCAATCCAGTAAGCCCTTTGTCAAGTACATTTTTATATTTATTGACCTTTTTCTTATGAAATCTGAATAATAAAAACAGTAAACCTTTAGATTTACTGTTTAGTGAATTGCTATATTATAGTTTGTATTTATTTTTAGTTAGGCAAACTAGTATTAATCAAAGATTTTAGGTCTTCGGTAAAAGACTTTTTAATTTATTTCATATTAATTTTAAACAACTAATTTAATAACCCACTTTTACCAATCTAGTAAAATTACAGCGAATCATTATGAATAAGAACACTCATATATGCACCTTTTTTGAAAAGTGATGTACTGACACCCCAGGCAACTGCTGAGCAGGCTAATTTATTTGCATCTTTTGCCTTGATAGTTCTGGAATCAAGTACGATCCCCAATGGATATAGCTCAGCTGATAAATACTGGTGTAAGCTATCTGCTGAACCAGATTCAACTGCCTTTATCGAACGCAGGGGATTTGTATCCCACCATTCATCCGGCTTTGAAAAGGAACCGTCGGCTCTCATCTCACCTGAAGATAGTTGCTGTGCACAGATTTCTCTTATTCTCTCTAAAGTCTCATCGTCAATTACACCGTCAGTTATTGAATAGGCATAGTATGCGCATGCAACACCATCATCTTCCAACTCTTTAACCAGGTAAAGGTTTGAAATTCCTCTTTCCTTGAATTTTTTCCACTTACCTGATACCTTTTTAAGACTAGCATCAGTATAAAGGGATGAATTTCCGTCTTCTAGTGCATGTCTTAATTCCTCTAAATTAACATCCTTCTTTTCCCAGTTATCGATGAAATTGATTCTTAGGTCTCCCATTTTAATTATCCTCCTTCTTGTCTTCTTGCCAACTGGCTAAAGTATTATTATCAAATACGATCATCGTATCAATAAACGGTTCTACTAAGATTTCAGTATAAAAAGCACCCTTCCTGCTACGGTATGCGGTAGCGCCTGACCGTGAGTTTACAAAAAACTTAACCTCATACTTCCCCGGTGGTACTAGTATTGATGGGGTTAGTATCTCCTCAGAAAATAGGGCCTTATACCAATTTTCACCATCAGGACTAACCTCAACATCACAGAAATCACCATATCCATTATCTATCCTAAGATATACCTTGGATAATTCACGGTTATTTTTCATAGCCTTAATCATCTTAAAAGCTTTCTTGCGCTTAGACTGCTTATATACCAAGCGTCCCATACTTATAAAGAACATTATCGTCATGACAAGAACTACTATCCAAGGTTTATCGTTTATAAAACCCATAATTTCTTTCATATCGTTTTCCCTTCATAGATAAATTTCAAAAATATCTAGAAACACTTGATAATATTACACCATTGTTTAGATCTTTTTACTAGTTTTTAAATTCCCCATCTACCTCTATGCTTTTATGCCTCATGGTCCAAGGGCCAGTTTCTCATTGCTCTTTCCTTTAAGATTTTAGAAGAAAAACAGCAAAACCATTTACTGTTTTTTTCTCAGTTTATATTAATTTTTAGTTATTAAATATACTTTATTTTTATAAATAAAACTATACTTATACCACGCTTTATTTACCCATATCCTTTAACTTTGCATAATCTTCATCGGATAATTTCCAAGTAAAGTCTGGCATCTCTTGTATACCTGATAATGTCATATACTGATAGTTTTTCATATACATAGAATTTTATTACAAAGTCTTTACCATCTTTATCCTTAGTAATAACTCTAAACTCACGACTAACTACTGCATCTTTTGAAGTTGAGCAAAAGCAGATGCTGGATCTTTTAAGATTTTCAGTACTCTGAGTTATAAGATCAGAAAAATACTTCAAATCTTTTCGACTGGTCATCTCTGAAATCATCTTCTGATTTTTATCATATACCTCTACCCCTATCCCTGTCTTTACTTCCACAAGCCACTAATGAAATGGCACAAATCAAACTTAAGGCTAATGCAACAAACTTTTTCATACTCATATACCTCCAATAATTCAATTTTTTAGCTATATAACATTATATACCACAAATATTATATCATTTTTGCCAATATTACTACTACTAAATGTCTCCTTTAAAAATAATCTTGTCCCCCGAGGCCATACAATCCACCTTACCCATCCTTGATTTTTATACCCTCATGGTCCAAGAGCCAGGTCTTCTTATCCATTCCCCCAGCATACCCTGTCAGGTCTCCATGGCTTCCAATGACCCTATGGCAGGGTATAATTATAGATATAGGGTTATGGCCTACTGCTCCACCAACTGCCTGGGCTGACATGGACTTTCTGCCCAACTTTTTGGCCACCTGCCTGGCTATACCGGCATAAGTTGTAACTTGACCGTAGGGTATGTCCATCAATATTGACCATACCCCTTGCCTAAAGTCTGTCCCCTCTGGCCTTAATTTTAAATCACCTATAGGTGGTCTTTGGCCTGAAAAATACTTATCAAGCCAAGATACCGCTTCATCCAGTATATCTAAACTGTGATTTGACGATTTACCCTTGGTTGAAACTATCTGGCCCCCTTCTAGACCACCTGCAAAGTACTTTTGACCTTCTATCCATAGGCCTACTATATACTTTTTATCCTGGTCACACACTAGGGTCAACTTTCCCAGGGGTGACTTATATTCTCTTGAATAGTACATTAGATCACCTCCTCCCTATAATATATCAAAAAAATTGCACAAATTTTATCACATTTATTCATTTTTAGACTTTTCTATTTACAAATGCATTTATATCCCTTATAATATTCTACAAACTTTATAGGAATTCATACATGCGATTTAGCAAATCAAGCAAGGCGGGCTAACTGCACTTGCTTTTTTTATAAATTTACATAAGGAGGAAATTATATTATGGCTAATTTCGCAATTGTAGGAGCTACAGGGCTCGTAGGAACAAAGATGATTGAAAGACTTGGTGAAAGCAAGCTAAGGGTTGATAATATCTACCTTATGGCATCAGCCAGGTCAGCAGGAAAGGTCCTTCAATTTAGGGGACAAGATGTCATCGTAGAAGAACTAAACGAAGGTTCTTTTGACAAGGAAATCGATTACGCAATCTTTTCTGCAGGAGGAGATACTTCTCGTAAGTTTGCCCCTATCGCAGAATCCAAGGGAATTATAGTGATTGATAACTCAAGTGCTTGGAGAATGGAAGAAGATATAGACCTTATAGTTCCAGAGTGCAATGAGCCCCTATTAAAGAGAAAGATAATAGCTAACCCAAATTGCTCTACTATCCAGTCAGTAGTCCCACTAAAACCGTTGGCTGATGCTTTTGGTCTAGACCGTGTAGCCTACACAACTTATCAGGCTGTTTCAGGCTCAGGCAAGGGTGGTATAGACGACCTATTAAACGGGCAGGATGGAAAAGAGCCAAAGAAATACCCTCACCCAATCTACAACAATGTTCTTCCACATATAGACGTCTTCTTGGATAACGGCTATACAAAAAGAAGAAATGAAGATGATTGATGAGACTAAGAAGATTTTATCCCTTGGCGAGGATGTCAAGATTACGGCTACTTGTGTTCGTGTACCAGTCTTAAATTCACACTCAGTAGACATCAATGTAACATTTAAGAAGGAAACTAGCGTTGAGGAAATCAGGGAAATATTAAAAAATGCCCCAGGCCTAGTTCTACTTGACAAGCCACAGGAAAATATCTACCCTACGCCACTAGATGCCAGCGGTCACGATGAGGTCTATGTCGGAAGAATCAGGAAGGATATTTCCCAAGATAATAGCTTTCTACATCTGGTGTGTAGCAGATAATATCAGAAAAGGGAGCAGCTAGTAATGCCATCCAAATAGCAGAGATGCTAGAGGCAAAAAAACAAGTTTTAAAAAAATGTAATTTTTACAACAAATGAAAGTTTTAACTGTAACTTTCCATATTTAGTGTTAGAATGTTTTTTTAACACATAAAGTAAGACAAACCTAGTTTTTATTTTTTTATTTACGACTACATATAGGGTAGTCGAGGTCAACTTTGATAAGAAGGAGGAATTTATTTTTGAAAAACATTACAGATAGGATTATTTGGTCTCGGGACCGTGGGCCCTCAACAGTGGAGATACTTACCTCCAACCGTGAATTGTTGGAGAGTCAATTAGGCTGCACCACGCAGATAAGTAAAATATGTGTCAGAGATACCGGGAAGACCCGCTCCGTTGATACATCCAACAGCATACTTACCTCCAGGCCCTGAAGACATTCTTCTAGACCCAAAGATAGATATAGTGGTTGAAGTAATGGGAGGAATAGAGAAATCCAAGGAAATTATCGAAGCCGCCTTTAAAAATGGAAAACACGTTGTTTCGGCAAATAAAGACTTAATAGCCCTCTACGGCAAAGAATTATCAGAACTCGCCAAACAAAACAATTGTCATTTCTTTTTTGAAGCCGCAGTTGCCGGTGGAATCCCTATTCTAAGAACTCTACAAACTTCCCTTACAGGAAATCATATAAATAAAATCAGCGGAATCGTAAATGGTTCTACAAATTATATTCTCACTCGAATGGAAATAGAAAGTTTATCATTGGAATCAATCATAGAAGATGCCAAAGCCCTAGGTTATTTAGAGGCAGACCCAAGTGCTGACCTTGATGGCCTAGATGCAGCAAGGAAGTGTGCAATACTTGCTAGCCTTGGTTTTCACAATCTTGTAAAAATCAGATCAGGTATACGTATCAGGAATTAGAAACATATCTCTAGAAGACATTAATCAAGCAAAGAAATTAGGTTATAAAAATTAAATTATTGGCTATAGCTGAAAATAAGGACCGTGGTATCGTTGCTAGAGTTCACCCAGTCCTAATAGGAGAAAACCACCCTCTGGCAGGAGTTCAGTATGAATTCAATGCTGTATATGTAGATGGAGACTACCTAGGCCAGACGATGTACTATGGTAGGGGAGCTGGTGGAAACCCAACAGGTTCAGCCATTGTAAGCGATATAATAGCTATTGGCAAGGCTATCTTATCTCAGACAAAACCAGAATTAGCCTATGCTAGTATGGGAAACAAGGACCTAATAGATATTGAAGACCTTGACTTTGCCTACTACATCAGACTGGTTACAGGCCACGACAAACTTGGTCAGGGTGGTCTAGTAGACCTACTTGATAAAAAGGGTCTCAAGATAAGGTCAATAGATAAAACTAATAGAAATCTAGAGATATCCGATATAGATAAAATACCTGAAAACACTGATTTAGGTCAAAACCTGGTCAATGTAGATCAATTTGTAATTGTAACAGAAAGAGTGAGAGAAAAGATTTCAAAAAGCAATCAAGGACTTGGAAGATATCAGTAATTCGATAACAGTTATTAGAATAGAAGAAGATATATAGAAGGAGATTTAATATATGAAATGGCAAGGATTAATAAATCAATATAAGGAATTTTTACCAGTTAATGAAAATACACCTTTAGTATCCCTATACGAGGGTAACACTCCCTTAATTAAGAGTTTAAACCTAAGCAAGGAGCTTGGCATAGACCTATACTTCAAATTTGAAGGCCTTAATCCTACAGGCTCATTCAAGGACCGTGGCATGTTTATGGCAATCGCCAAGGCAATAGAAGAAGGGTCAGATACTATCATGTGTGCCAGTACAGGAAATACATCAGCCTCAGCTGCTGCTTACGGTGCTAGGTATGGCCTAAGGACTATAGTCCTAATACCAGATGGCTATATAGCAATGGGCAAGCTAGCCCAGGCCCTACAGTATGGGGCCCAGGTGGTAGCTATCCAGGGTAACTTTGATGATGCCCTAAACCTAGTCAAGGAAATTACTGAGTCCCACCCTATTACCCTGGTCAATTCCCTAAACCCATACAGGATAGAGGGCCAGAAAACCGGTGCCTTTGAAATAGTGGATGACCTGGGTGATGCACCAGACTACCTGGCTATACCAGTCGGCAATGCGGGTAATATTACTGCCTACTGGAAGGGCTTTAAGGAGTACAAGGAAGCAGGAAAGTCTACAAGACTACCTAGGATGAAGGGTTACCAGGCCAAGGGGGCTTCTCCAATAGTAGAAGGCCATCCTTTTGAAAATCCTGATACTGTGGCAACAGCTATAAGAATAGGAAATCCAGCGTCTTGGGACAAGGCCCTGGCAGCTAGGGACGAATCTGGAGGATCTATTAAGGCAGTTACAGATGAAGAAATCCTGGCAGCCTACAAGCTACTTTCAAACCAAGAAGGTATATTTGCAGAGCCTGCCTCAGCAGCATCCCTAGCCGGTGTCATTCAGTCAGTAAAAAATGGGGATATTGAAAAGGGGGCAAGGGTAGTTTGTATCCTAACTGGTAATGGCCTAAAAGATCCAGATACTTGCCTCAAAATCAGCAGTTAAACCTCAGTCTATTCCAGCCAACCTGGAAAGTGTACTGAAGTTGATAGAAGGTTAGGTGGTCTTATGATTAGAGTAAAAGTACCAGCAACTACAGCAAATATGGGGCCTGGATATGACGTATTGGGTATGGCCCTATCACAGTATTCAACATTCCAGTGCCAGGAAGATGACAAAATTTCCCTTTCTATCAAGGGACTAGAAAGCGAAAAATTAGTTAACCAAGACCATGAAGCTAACCTAGTTGTAAGGTCTCATGAACCATCTCTTTAAGTACGTTGACAAGTACCCAAAGGGATATAAGCTTGAAATTATAAATGATATCCCCCTGGCTAGGGGGATGGGGTCTAGTGCCTCAGCCATAGTTGGCGGCCTACTAGTGGCAAATTACCTGGTAGGTGCAAATCTTGACCAAGATGAAATTTTAAAACTGGCTACTCAGATAGAGGGTCATCCTGACAATGTGGCCCCAGCCCTAATGGGTAATATAGTCCTATCTACAAAGGCACCTGACGACCAGGTTATCTACCACTCTATCAAGCCGTTTGATGATCTGACTTGTGTCCTATTTATACCTGATTATGAGGTATCTACTAGCATGTCAAGGGCTGTCCTGCCCCAGTCTATAAGTATGGCAGATGCAGTCCATACTAGTGGTTACCTGAGCCTAATGCTGGCAGGTTTTATGACTGGAAACAAGGACCTAATAGGTCAGACTATGGTAGACAGGCTTCATGAACCTTATAGGAAGGGCCTAATCAAGAACTTTGATGACTTTAAGGCCTCTGCCCTAGAAGCTGGAGCCTTTGCCTTTTCATTGAGTGGGTCTGGTTCAACTATCATAGCCTACTGTGACCATGACTCTGCCCCCCATGTCAAGAGGGCCTTTGAAGAGGTTAGCCAGAAATATTCCATAAGTGGAACTAGCAAAATAATAGCACCTTGCAGCCAGGGTGCAGTCTGTGAGGTGGTCTAAATGGGACTAATTGTACAAAAATACGGAGGAAGTTCTCTTGCCGACAAGGAAAGAATCCTAAATGTAGCAAGGAGAATAGTCGAAACTAAGAGGGATGGTAACAAGGTTATAGCCATTGTGTCTGCCATGGGTAAGACTACAGACAAGCTGATACAAATGGCTAGGGAAATATCAGAAGTGCCTCCCAAAAGAGAAATGGATAGACTCCTGTCTACTGGTGAACAGATATCCATGTCACTTTTAGCTATGGCTATACAGGCCATGGGAGAAAAGGCAATCTCCCTATCAGGCCCCCAGGCAGGTATTATGACAGATGCCTACCATAGCAAGGCCAGGATCAAAAATGTGGCAGCTGACAGGTTGAAAAAGGAACTTGAAGAAGATAATATAATCATAGTTGCCGGCTTCCAGGGTGAAAATGCTGACTACGATGTCACTACCCTTGGTAGGGGTGGCTCGGATACATCAGCAGTAGCAATTGCTGCTGCAGTAGATGCAGACCTATGTGAGATTTTCACAGATGTTGATGGTGTATACTCATGTGACCCAAGAATAGTACCTAAGGCTAAAAAGTTAAAGGTTGTGTCTTATGATGAGATGCTAGAACTCGCTATCTTAGGTGCCAAGGTATTGCAACACCGCTCTGTTGAGTTGGCAAAGACTCACAAGGTAGCCGTCCATGTTAGATCAAGTTTTAATCATAATTTAGGAACAGTAGTCAAGGAGGATACTTCTATGGAACATAACGGAATAATAACAGGTATAGCCCACGACTTCAATGTGGCCAAGGTCGTTGTCTTTGGAGTACCTGATAAGCCTGGTATAGCTGCCAGGATATTTGGAGAAATATCAAAATTAGATATAAATATACAGATGATAGTCCAGTCTGCCCAGACAGAAAATATGAACGATATAGCCTTTACTTGCTCTATAGATGAAGCAAAAGAGGCCCAGGATGCCTTAGAAAAGGTAGTAAAAGAAATAGGTGCCAGGTCAGTAGTAATAACTGATAATCTGGCCAAAGTGAGTATAGTAGGTGCTGGTATGATGACTCATACAAATATAGCATCTAGGATGTTCTCTGCCCTAGCTGGAGCTGGGAGTAAATATAGACATGATATCAACTTCGAAATTACAATTTCTGTAATAGTAGAATCAGACAAGTGCCAGGATGCTGTCCAGGCCCTAGCCAAGGAATTTGACCTGCTAGAAAATAAATAATCTAAAACAAAATATAGATAATTAAAGGTAGTATTACTATTCTCTTTTCAAAAATTTGAACAGCAATACTACCTTTTTATAAGGCTCTATGTCAAATAACGTTGGTGATAATTTAAATCAACAAAATCTATTAAACTATGCGGCAGCATCCATAGCAAACTTATAGCTATGGATGTTGCCTTTTTGTATCTTATACCTTCCACAGAATCATAGCCAGCACAGTCCTGCTAGCAACCTCTATACTCCTGACTCTCAGGACAATAAGTCTCCTTGTACTCCCTGATCAAGTCCTCAGCTTCAAGCCCCGTTTTTTCCCTAATATCCTCAAAGACAAAGGCATAGCCCCTCAATATATCTTCAACAGACAGAACATCCCTATCTTCCCTAGTCAGGTAGGAAATCTCTGGGCTATAGCCATCCATCCATAAAAGATTAAAGCTAGCCATGACAGCATTCCTATCATTGTGGGGATTATATCCTCTCTTGACTCCTGACCTCTCAATCAAAAAGTCGCTCAGCGAATCTGTTGCCTCTATAAACTGGTTTATCAGGCAGTACTTCCTTGATGAGTATACCATATTCTTGAGACCTTGTGGAGTCCTAACTGCTGGGCACATTGATGCAAAGGCTAAGTCAAACTTAGCATCCCAACCTATCTTGGCCAAGTCCGCTGTCTCCCATACCATCTTTTCGTAATTTATATTATCTATTCCCTGACTATTAGCATTCTCTCTTGCCAGGTCCAGCATATTTTTAGAAATATCAGTCATGGTCACCGACTGGGCTAGTCTTGCCATAGGGATGGCATACCTACCGCTACCTCCACCTATATCAAGCACGCTGGCACCCTCTAGTATACCGGCCTCTGCCAGCCTGTTCACTACCTCATCTACAAATCCCGACTTGTCCGTTTTTACTGCTTCATTGAAACTAGCGGCCCTCATATCCCACATCTTTTCTGAATCTATATCCTTATTTTGATGCCTTGTCAGCATTTCTTCGTAAAATTTCCTGTCCATATCTGACCTCCTATTTTTTATTTGTATATTTTTACCCCTACTTGATGATATATACTCATTGAAAACAAGTATCTTCCACTTAAATGAAAAAGGACGATTTATTTCACTACATATTCGTATTTTTAGCATTATTTACCTAGGGTTTTCACTATGTAGATTATTATTCATTCATAATATAATATAACAAATAATAATCTAGTTACTCATTATACCCTTTTTTAACCAGCTAGGATCATACTTATCGTCTAACTTGGTAAAGTATAGGACTCCCTCCCTTTCATCCATATGGACCTGTCCCCTCTTTACCATATGAAATACATGGGCCATTGTTTCACCGGATGCAAAGAACTTCTGGGCTGGTGGGAAATCATCCCAAGAATCCGCCTTAATCCTCCAGGTAATCCTAGGAGATAGGTCCCTGATAGTATATTCTACACCAGGCTCCATGGCATCTAGTATTTCCTGTAGCCTCAAGATATGGTGGTCTATAATCTCATCAATCCTCTTTATATAGTCTAATACCGGGTCCCTATGTGTTGAAAATACATGGTCAAAATCCATCTTTCTCAAACCTAGCAGGGTATTCATGTAGGTATTCAGGGCATCCCCCTCTTCAAATCCCCAGAAGGTGATATTAGGAGTAATCGTCTCTAAGATTGTATCACCACAGAAAAATATCTTGTGCTTCTTTTCATATAGGCCTATATGTCCCGGTGTGTGCCCCTTTAGGTCCATTACTTCAAATTCATATTCGCCCGTTCTTATTATGTCTCCTGGTGCTACTATGTCCATGTCTACCTCATCGGGTGCCTGGAACAAATAGCCTGGGTGGTCTTCTAACATTATTTCACCGCCAGTCACATTAAAGTAGTCTAGAAGCTTATACAAAAGCTGCCAGTAGCTACCATTGGCAGCATCGTTGATTATCTTTCCATCGGCAGCACTGGCATAGACCTTACAACCAGCACTCTTGAAGTTTGATGCCAGGCCAGAATGGTCGGCATGCATATGGCTAATAAACAAGTCTGTATCCGACATTTCAAGACCAAGGTCTGCTAGACCTGCTAGCATAGAATCTAGGGTCTCCTGTGTGTGGTAACCCGTATCCAAGACTAGGTTCTTGTCCCTATCCTTGATTATATAAATATTTGTAGCCTTTAGGGGACTCTTGGGCAAGACCACCTGAAAGGTATATATATTCTTATAAACTTCCTCAACCATAAAAACTACCTCCTAACCTCTTTACTGAATTCTACTTACTATTATATTTTAATTACAATATAATATTGGATCTTTAAAATCCACTTTTATTTTATGCCCATCAGGCCTTCTTGGTATATCCTTAAATCCATGACTTTTAGGTCCTCTGCTATCATAGGTCTAAAGTCCATCTGACCCAGGATATCCTTATCCAAGTCTACACCAGGTGCTATTTCCACAAGCTCTATTCCACCCTCTCTCAGGGCAAAAACACACCTTTCTGTCACAAAAATTACATTCTGGCCACTCTCAAGACTCTCTTCTGCACTGAAAGTAATCTCATCTATAATCTCTATAAATTTTTTCTTTTGCCTTCCTGGACTATAACTAACCTACCATCCCTAACCTCTGTTACCAGGCCACCAGCAGTCATGGTTCCACAAAAGACTATATCCTTGGTAGACTGGGTAATATCTATAAATCCACCACAGCCACCTATCCTATCGCCAAACCTGCTGACATTGATATTTCCAAGGGGGTCCATCTCAGCAAATCCCTAAAAAGGTCTTCTTCAAGCCACCACTGTTGTAAAAATCAAACTGGCTGGCCATGGCTAGGCCTGCCCATGAATTTACAGCCGAACCAAAGTTGGAACCACCCAAAGGTATTCCACCTATAAGTCCACTCTCTACTGTAAGGATTATATTTTCTAGACCCTCTTCTGCTGCTACAGAGGATACTGCCTCCGGTATTCCTATACCTAGGTTTACTACCGAATTATCCTCTAGCTCTAGGACAGCCCTCCTGGCTATAAGCTTCCTCTCATTTAGATCTAGGGGCTTAAATCCATACTTGTCAGACTTGTACTTGCCGGCTATTATAGGATCATAATATACTCCTGGTGTCTGGCGGTGGTAGTTTATGGGGTCTTCAGACTTTACAATCGCATCTACAAAGACACCCGGTATCACCACGTCCTGCCTATTGATAGATTGAGAAGAAACTATATTTTTCACCTGGACTATAACCTTACCACCACAAGCCTTGACAGCCATGGCAACATCCAGGGAATCTATTATGGATGATTCCTCCTCCATACTTATATTTCCAAATTCATCCGCACTTGTCCCCCTGATAATACCTATATCATAATTGGGAACCTTGTACTTCAAATACTCTTTTCCATCTATTTCTATTAGGTCTACAAGGTCTTCCTTGGCCGCCTCATTTACCTTGCCACCCCTTAACCTAGGGTCACAGTAGGTTTTTAGGCCAATCCTACTTATCTCAAAGTCCTTTCCACCTGCCGCCTGTCTGTATAGGTGGGCAATTACCCCCTGGGGAAAGTTATAGGCCTCAACCTCATTTTTCAAGACCATTTCTATCATTGGTCTATTATTGGCAAAATGGGCTGTCACATACCTCTTTATCAGGCCTGGATATGATAACTCGCATATGCCCTGGTCATTGTTGTTACCAAGACCAGCTCCCTGATATAGGGTTAGGTTTTTAGGTCTCCCTTCATTTAGGTACCTCTGTCCAATTTTTACCATCATCTCCCTGGCAGCAGTTGCCAGCATAAATCCAGAAAAGGCTACTGTATCCCCATCTTTTATCAGGTCAATAGCCTGGTCAAAATCCATCAGCTTGTTCATATATTTCCCCCTAGTAGTTCCTATACTGGTTCAAGGTATCTATTACCTCTTTCGCAGTGACCATATGGTTTATCTGGTCCCTAAATCTCGCAGAATGTTTCATCCCCTTTAGGTACCAACCTATATGTTTACGCATTTCCCTGACAGCCACATATTCACCATGCTCCTTTATAGCTAGGTCCATGTGTTTAATGGCTATATCTATCTTCTCATCCTTGCTAGGTGGGTCTAATAGCTGGCCTGTCTTCATATAGTGGTCTATCCTCTTAAATATCCAAGGATTGCCCTGGGCCCCCCTACCTATCATAATGGCATCACAGCCAGTATGGTCCTTGATCCTAATTGCATCCTCGACACTAGTGACATCTCCATTACCTATAACTGGTATTGATATTTGTGACTTTACCTCTCCTATAATATCCCAGTCAGCCTGACCAGAATAATACTGCTCCCTGGTCCTGCCGTGTATTGTAATGGCACATATACCACAATCCTCTGCTATCTTGGCTATTTCAAGGGCATTTACAGAATTGTCGTCCCATCCCTTGCGTATCTTTAGAGTCACTGGCTTCTTTGAGTTTTTTACAACCTGATCTAGGACTTGTCCTGCAAGCTTGGGATTTCTCATAAGGGCAGACCCATCACCATTTTTTACTACCTTGGGTGCGGGACATCCCATATTTATATCCAGGATTTCATTCAGGTAGTCATTTAAAAATCTGGGTTGCCTTGCCCATGAATTCAGGTTCACTTCCAAATATCTGGACTGGCAAACCGGATGCTCCTCGTCTAATATATTAAGCATCTTCTTTGTATTTTTATCATCATAGCAAAGGGCCTTGGCATTTATCATCTCTGTATAGAGAAGGCCACAGCCCTAATTCTTTGCATATTAACCTAAATGGCAGGTCTGTTACTCCTGCCATTGGTGCTAAAAACTTCATTTTCAACTTCAAAATCTCTAAATTTTCACTATATTGCTTCTCCTATCTAAATAAAAAGAACTATATATACTTTATCCTTCCTATATATTCTTCTCATATATTATCCTTAGGCCCTCCAAGGTAAGATTAGGATCTATGACATCTATAGCATCTGTTTCCTGGGATATCATATTGGCTAAACCACCAGTGGCTATTACCAGAGTCTCCTCATCCTTTAATTCCTTCTTCATTAGACCTACTATTTTTTCTACCTGGCCAGCATAACCATATATTATACCAGACTGCATGGCTGATACTGTATCCTTACAAATAACTGTATCAGGAGTAACTAGCTCCACCCTAGGAAGCTTAGATGCCTTTTGGAAAAGGGCCTCACTAGAAATCTTCATACCCGGAGAAATTGCCCCTCCTATATACTCGCCCCTCTTGGATACGGCACAATATGTAGTCGCTGTACCAAAGTCTATAATTATAACCGGGCAATTATACTTTGATATGGCTGCAACAGCATTTACTATCCTGTCTGCACCAACCATCTTAGGGTCTTCATATTTGATGTTCAGACCGGTCTTTATACCCGGACCTACCACCAAGGGACTAATGTTACAGTACTTCCTACAGAAGTTTTCCAAAGAGTGCATTACAGCTGGCACTACTGATGACACTATGATTGAATCTATTACACTCAAAGATATATCACTTGCATCAAACAAGTTCTTAATAAGTACACCGTATTCATCAGAAGTCTTATCCAAGTCTGTGTTTATTCTCCAATCCCTCGACTCAGGTTCTCTCCATCGTATACACCTAATACCATATTTGTATTTCCTATATCAAAAACCAATAACTATATATTTACCATTCCTTTATTCTTAATTATTAAAAAAATTATTTTCAAAATTTTACAAATACTTGTATACAGGCTTTGAAACTGCCCTTTTATGACGTTTTCATTATATCATTAATATACCTTTTAGGGTACAGAAATTTTTATTCCTAGTCAACCATATATAATAATTATTATATTATTGCTAAGTATTACTTAACTTTATAATTTTTATTACAATAAAATACCCCTCATCAAAATGATATATATGATAGTATAATATATATAATACCAAATTTTTATTAGGACGGTGACACGATGACTAAAAACCAGAGAAAAGGTGATAAATATACTAATAGATAATTCAGATAAATATATATCCGGAGAATATATGTCAGATATATTAGGCCTATCGAGGGCCTCTATTTGGAAACATATCAAGGCCTTAAAGGGCGAAGGTTTTGACATAGAATCAAAGGCTGGACACGGATACAGGCTACATCGAAAAGAAAAAAGGGGGCTTAGCTCCTACGAGATAAAACACAAGCTAAAGACTTCCTACATGGGCCAGGAGGTCTACTACTTTGATTCCATTGACTCTACCAATATATATGCCAATACCATAGCCAATCAGGCTTCTGAAGGAGCTGTAGTGGTATCCAAGGAACAAACTCAGGGAAAGGGTAGGTCTGGCAAGGTATGGGTTTCTGACAATGACCAGGGAATTTATTTTTCTACAATACTTAAACCTTCCATACCTATTAGTAGGGCATCCTTCCTTACCCAGGTAGCAGGTGCAGCCCTGGCTACTAGCCTGGAAAGGCTCGGTGTAGCCTGCCAGATAAAATGGCCCAATGACCTGGTTTTAAATGGGAGAAAGATAGCCGGCATCCTAACAGAGATGAGGGCAGAGATAGAGAGTATTTCCTATATAATAGTTGGAATAGGGGTAAATATTGGTCCTAAGACCTTTGAAGAGTCCATAAGCACGGTTGCTACATCCCTGGCCAATGAAGGGTATCAAATTCAAGACCTAGACCTTTTAAGGGCCTTCTTTATAGACTTTGAAGATCTTTATGAGGATTTCAAAAACAAGGACTATACCCGTATATTAGGGATACTAAAGGACAAGTCAGCAGTCCTTGGCAAGGAAATCTACTTGATTAGGTATGGACAAAAGGACAAGGTCTTTGCTGAAAATATAGATGAATACGGTAATTTGATAGTTAGAAATGAATTAGGTTTCTTGGAAGAGGTCTTTACTGGAGAAATTTCCGTCAGGGGACTAGATTCTTATATATAGTTTAAATGGCTATCTTCAAGCAGGGTCTGCGGATTTTGTGGGTATGTAAATTAATCCTGCATCCCCTGCTTTTTGCTAGCCTTCACACTAACCATATCTTTATTTTTTATGAGACTCGTAAGTAATTTCATCATCTACGGAATGAAACTTTTTCTAAATCAACTTTATTTTTATAAGCATCAACTATATTCCCAATCAGATGAATACTTGTTAAGATCATAAAGATTTTTCCCATGTTATTATGTTTTAAAAGTTCTTCTCACATCTGAGTTTGCATTTACATCTGAAACAGGACGAGGACTTTTGAAAATATATCGTAATTTGAATCATACGGATTGGATAATTTGTTATCAGTATCTGCTACCCAAACTTTCCATCCATCTTCTCTTTTTACCATAAGCAATTTTACATTATAACTTATGGATGCCTTTGGTTTAGACTCTTCTCCTTTATAATTAAATAGCTCTGTAACCTTTACAGATATATTTTTGATGTTTTCATTATTTTCATCATCGAAATATCATATTCTTCGAATAAAGTTTCTTCGTTTGTAGAATTTCAGTAACTGTAACTTCTTTTGACTCTCTTAATATTAAATCCATTGCCTTATTTCTTTTGATAAGATATTCTTTGAAAAAATAGCATCTTTTATCGACCATGTCATAATTTCCTTTTTGATAAAAATGTTACTGACATATTACTAGAAATAAAACTTTCAACCACATTTTTAAGTTTTTCATCTTCACTTTTTCAATTTTATTATTGAAAAGCTGTTAGCGATGCAAAAAATTATAATTGATATTGAAAATATAATAATAAATGATAGAATAAAAGTAACTCTTATTTTTCATATAAAACCCCTTTCAAATATCATGTTTTTTTATCACAACGATTATTATTTTTATTATAATTTATATTAGTCTAAATATCAATAAAAAAACAGAGGTTGTATTCTATGCCTAAAAAGGAGAATGCTGACCTCTGTTTTATTTACATCGTCTTACGTTTACTTTTACACTTGAGCTCTTAAACTCTAGTCCCCCAGATCAATAAATTTGGTTTCTTAGAATTCTATTCTTTCTTCAACCTTCATCATTGACCCTAAACTCAGCAACAGCTTCTTCTAGCTTAAATATCTTCATTTTAAAAGCCTGTCTTTTCATTGTATAGCTGCTTTAACATTGGTAGAACCTCAAAGGCCTTGGCTTCTAGGTCTGCTGATTCAACAAATACTGCCTTACCAAAGTAACGGATAAAATCAGTTTCTATTGTAGCACAGATTTCTACATAAGGATTAGCCTGCATCTGTTTGTAGACTTCCTTGAAATCTCCTACACAAAAATATATTTCATCATCAACCAACATCTGGAAACCAATTGGTCTACACTTAGGCTTGTTACCATCTACTGTAGTTAGATAATATACACCAGCCTTGCCTAAAAATTCAGCTTACTCTTGCCTTATTACTCATAATAATCAAAACCCCTGTTCAAAAATTGATTCGTAGTTACCCTACCCCTATATTATATCATGTATGGGCCTATAATATCCTATTTATAAAAAGTTCAAGTAAATTTTTGTATATTAAAAGGGCTGGTTATAAATACCCAACCCCTTACTATTCATGATTTACTCTTCATCTCTTCTATCTTCACTTACAGGATTGTCACTACCAATTGGCTTATCATCACTTGCTAAATCCTGAGAAATTGTAGCCTTGTCTTCACTTACAAGATCTTGAGAAGCAAGTAGCATGTTTTTCACTGCCAGTATCTTCAGAAATGACAGGTTTATTGTCATTTGCAGGTTTTTCTGGAGTGCCGGCCTCTTCAGATTTGTTGTTTTGACCAAGTTCCAGTTTCATTTCAAAGGCCTCTTCAAACTGCTTATCATTAAGAGTTTCATACTCTAACAAGGCCTTGGCTATATAATCCAGCCTACCCTGGTTGGTCTTGAGGATTTCCCTAGTCTTTTCATAGGCATCCACAACTATCTTCCTTACCTCTATATCTATTTGAGATGCAACTTCTTCAGAATACTGTCTAGAGTGACCTATACTATTTCCTAGGAAGACTTCATCATTTGAATCGAATGTTAGTGGACCTAACTTGCTACTCATACCATATTTAGTTACCATGCTCCTAGCCAGACTAGTTACCCTCTCTAGGTCATTTGATGCTCCTGTCGATATATCATCCAGGTTAATCTCCTCTGAGACCCTACCACCCAATAGGACTATCAACTCCTGCAACATTTCTCCCCTTGTTGCATAATACTTGTCTTCTGTAGGCAACTGCATAGTAAATCCACCTGCCATACCCCTAGGTATGATAGTAACCTGGTGGACAGGGTCCATCAAGTTTAGGACATGGGCACAAACAGCATGACCAGCCTCATGATAGGCTGTTAAAATTCTTTCCTTTTCAGTAATTATCCTAGACTTCTTGGCAACGCCCACCACTGTCTTAGTGATAGCTTCTTCTATCGTTTCCATAGAAATCTTATTTTCTCTTTTTCTAGCAGTTAAGATAGCAGCTTCATTCATTACATTCTCTATGTCTGCTGGCGTGAAGCCTGCTGTAAATTTAGCCAGAACAGACAGGTCTACATCATCTTCCAAAGGCTTATTTTTAGAGTGAACCTTGAAGATGGCCTCTCTCCCCTTAACATCTGGCCTACCAACAACTATCTGCCTATCAAACCTACCAGGTCTAAGTAGGGCCGGGTCCAATATATCCGGTCTATTAGTAGCAGCCATTATGATTATACCCTGGTTTATACCAAAGCCATCCATCTCTACTAGTAGCTGGTTTAGGGTCTGTTCTCTCTCATCGTGACCGCCTCCTAGGCCTGCCCCCCTCTTTCTACCAACCGCATCTATTTCGTCTATAAATACTATGGCTGGAGACTCTTTCTTGGCCTGTTCAAATAGGTCTCTTACTCTTGATGCACCGACACCTACAAACATTTCTACAAAGTCAGAACCGCTGATGCTGAAAAATGGAACCCCTGCCTCACCGGCAACTGCCTTTGATAGGTAGGTCTTACCTGTACCTGGAGGTCCTACCATCAAGATACCCTTAGGTATTCTGGCGCCTAGATCCATATATTTCTTTGGATTCTTCAAAAAGTCTACTACTTCCTGTAATTCATCCTTTTCCTCACTCAAACCTGCTACGTCATCAAATACCACATTTACCTTTTCATCACCCTTGTGAAGTTTCGCCTTGGACTTGGAGAAGTTCATCATTCTTCCCCCACCTCCACCTTGACTCTGGTTCATCAGTACGAAAAATGCCACAGCCATAAATATCAACAGTAGTATTGTTGGTATCATTTCTACTATCCAAGGAGTTTTTGGTTTTGACTCCCCTTCAAGAACCAGGTTATTCTTTTGAACACTCTTTAGTAGGTCCTTAGATAGCTCTTCACCCTTAACCTCACTTGGTATATAGGACTTAAATTTTACCTTTGAATTCTTTAGGGTTCCTTCTATACCTGTTTCATCAACTATGTGCAAGGTCTTTATATTACCTGCCTTTAGTTCCTTGTACACTTTGGAAAAATTCCATATTCTTGACATCCACTGTCTGGTTTGCACTATATCGAACGCCAAAGAATATAACCAACAGTAGGATTAGGTATAAACCTGCCCCTCTTAATGCTCTCTTCAAATTTTACCTCCTCCACAATCGACATCTTAGTCGATTGATATCTCTAAAATCCTCTTTGTATCATCGTCTACCTTGTAGTCCACATTTATCCTATAGCCATATATAGACACAACAGTATCATTGTTCACTACAAATGGTACAAAAGACCTTTCCTCCCTAGGCACCTTGAGGCCTATAAACAGGTCTTTAACCTTCTTAGTTCCACCTAACAATTTTGTTTTATCACCTTGACGACGATTTCTCAATCTAATATGACCCTTTATTTTGTCAAAATCAATGTATTGTTTACCACTCTTAAAGTTACTCCTATCAAAATCGTTTTGACTTATCAACCTTGTCCTCAAAGTTTTATCGATCTCCTCTATGTATTGAGAAGTACCAGGGTTTATCTTGTAGTCGTATTCAACATCTTCTATCCTGATTTCCTTTTGACTTATGAGGATGTAATCAGCAAACCTGTAGGCATGTAGACCTCTTGGCAGGTCTAACTTTTTGTAGCGCTTCTCCCGGCATCAATTCTAGTACTTCATCTATGTGCTTTTTTCTATGGAAGTCACATTTCCAAGGAGACTCCTAATGGCCATAATTACTATCCTAGTCTTGATTGCTGGATGGGTATCCTTTATATAATCGACAAATATATAAGACCCGTCCTTGTAGGTCTTTACCGCATATTCAGCTATCTTATCCACCTGGAAGTTTATATAGTCACTGTCAACCCTTAGGCTGTCACCCATCCTGACTATGCTTTCCACTATATTGTCGTTAAATTCAGATTTCATATAAGGCAAAATCTTTAGCCTTATCTTGTTTCTTGAGTATATAGGCTCCAGGTTGCTGGAATCTATCCTAGGCAAGAGCTTGTGTTCCATACAATATGCCTCTATAGATTCCCTGTCGATATCTAGAATAGGCCTAATAACCCCGTCTTTTCTCTTGTATTCTATACCCCTCAAACCCTGAAGGCCTGTCCCCCTCATTATCCTCATAAGTATAGTTTCTGCCTGGTCATTCTTATTGTGACCTATGGCTATCTTCTTGGCACCAAGCCTGTCTCTTACCTCAGAAAATACCTGGTATCTGAGTCTCCTTGCCCCATCTTCCAGACCCAACTTATTTTCCTGACAGTACTTTGGTACATCAATGGTCCTTATAAAGCAAGGAATATATAAACTTTGACATAGCTTCATCACATAGAGGGAGTCTAAAAAGGCATCCAGCCCCCTTATCATGTGGTTTAGGTGGACTGCATAAATCTTTATATCCTTTTCCTTGGACAACCTATACAGGGTATGCAATAGGCAGACCGAATCTGGGCCACCAGACAGGCCTACTACTATGCCGTCACCATCTTCAATTAGTTGGTGGTCTAGTACAGTTTGTTTCATCCTATCATATACCATACTACACCTCCGGAACGACCTTCATCTCCAACCTGTTGTTGGCATTCATAAGCCCACTTATGGATATCTTATAGTCCAAATTCAACTTGAGTTCCTTGTCTGATATCCTCTTGGATATCTTATAAGTATGTAGGTTCATATCAAATACACCATATGGAGTCCTGTACTTGGACCTGAAGTCCCTATCTTCCCTGAACTTCATCCTGGTCGTAATATCTCCAGACTTAAGTAGGAGGACCTCCTCATCAGATATCTTTATGGTACTGGACCTCTCCTTTGATGTGTCAAATTCTGAAAAGGTTATGTAAATATTGCCATTCTTTTCTATCTGCTCACCCTTGTAATAAGATTCTATGGTCTGAAAGTCACTTCCGTCTAAATATTGGGATGTCTTTATCTTGAGTTTTACCTTCATATTTTCACCTCATTCCATCCGCTAGTACTTGTGTATCTCTACCTTTTCTAAATTCTCATTCTTTATCTTTTTCTTTAAAAATTCAGATGCCACCTTTGAGAATTGTTCATTTATATCGGATACGAAGTACTTACAAGACCCTTCTGGTCTGAATCGTTCATCATATCCCTCTTCTCCAGGACATCCTTTAAGTCCAGGGCAGTTTCCTTGGCCGGATTTATCAATTTTACATCCTTGCCTACCACCTCTCCAATAGTCCTCTTTAGGATCGGGTAATGGGTACAGCCCAATACCAGGGAGTCTATACCCTTTTCCACTAAAGAATCCAGGTACATATGGGCTGCCATAGTGGATATTTCCTTGTTGGACCAACCCTCCTCAACCAGGGGTACAAATATTGGACAAGCCTTACCTATAACCCTTATGCCAGAATCCTTTGCTTTTATAGCCTTGTTGTAGGCCTTAGACCTGACTGTAGCAGCTGTTCCTATCACACCTACAACCTTGTTTCTGGTCGAATATACGGCAGTTCTTGCCCCTGCCTCTATAACACCCATAATCGGTATATCGTATTCTTCTCTTGCTTCTAGCAAGGCCCTTGCAGAGGCAGTATTACATGCAATTACAATAGCCTTTACATTTTGACTTGCCAAAAAATTTATGGCCTGGAAGGTATACTTTATTATAGTCTCCTTAGACCTAGACCCGTACGGAACCCTGGCTGTATCACCAAAGTATATAGTATCTTCATTTGGCAAGTATTTATTTATTTCCTTAAGGACTGTCAGACCCCCTAAACCAGAGTCAAACACTCCTATTGCCCTATTATCCATAAACTACACCCTGTCATCCTGCATTAGCTTTTCTATCATAAATTGCTGGGCTAGCTCTATATGTTCCTTGGCTAGCTTCTCTGCAAGATTAGCCTTTCCTTTCTTAAAAGCTTCAATTATCTTCTTATGCTCATCCACTATATTCACAGCCGAACTATAGTCGGACATGTACATGAGCCTAAACCTGTAGACAGTCTCCCATATGTTGATCATCATACTAATAAGCCTCTTGTTACCAGTCGCCTCAAATATAAGGGTATGGAATTCCTCATCCTTGGCTAGCATGGTCTCTACATCATTCTTGTAGACGGCCTCTTCCAACTCTTGAGAGATTGTTTCCAACTTCTTTATATGGTCCTTGGTCATCCTGTCTGTAGCACAATATGCCGCCAGACCCTCTAGGCCCACCCTTACTTCTAGGATATCCATAAGGTCCTTTTTACTAATATTGGCTACATAGGCCCCCTTCCTTGGAAGCATGACCACCAAGCCTTCTAATTCTAACATCCTTATGGCTCTCTGACAGGGGTCCTGCTGACACCCAACTGTTCAGACAACTGGATTTCCATGAGTCTTTCTCCTGGCTTTAGGACACCCTCTATAATGGCCTTCCTTATATTTTCAAAAACAACCTCTCTTAGAGGTTTATAGTCATCCAGGTTCAATTTATTTATTCCCATATATCTCTACCCCCTTGTTGGACATAGATGTTAAGTGGGTCTGTAAATATTGCTTTCTCAAGATATTCGCACACTTCTTGGCCTTTTTTTTGTCCTTAAAAAAACCAAATACTGTCGGTCCACTACCACTCATCATAGCCTTTTCTGCACCTTCCTCAAGCATTATTTTCTCTATACTTCCTATATCTGAACACCACTCTTTTGTTACTGGTTCCAGTACATTAGACATACTGGACACCAAAAGATCCATATTCTTATTTTTAATTGCCTCAATCAACTTTTCATTATCAGGCCTGTCTATTTCTATATTTCTTTCGTATAGGCTATCAAACTTTTTGTAGACCTTCTTGGTAGATACAAAAATATTTGGTCTGCACACCAGGACCTCTAAGTCAAGGTCAAGGTCATCTAGCTTTTTCAAATCAGTCCCCACCTGTAGCCAAATCAGGGTTCCCCCTTAACACAAAAGGCTATATCGGACCCCAATTCCTTGGACAGGTCTATCAGGTCCTCATCACTTAGCCCCAGCTCAAACAACCTGTTTATACCCACAAAGACAGCTGCTGAATTGGCACTTCCTCCTGCCATACCAGCAGCAATAGGAATATTCTTTTCTAGAAAGACCTCTATTCCACCATCTATCTTATATTTATTTTTCATCAGCATCCAAGTCTTGTATATTATATTTTTCTTGCCAACTGGTACATCTGAGTTGGAACACTTCATAGAGAAATTCTACTAGACTTCCTAATCAGTAGCTTTGTCTGCTAAGTTCACAGACTGCATTACCATTTCAACATCATGGTAACCATCATCTAATATACCCCTTATATCTATGGATAGGTTTATCTTACCCATAGCCCTCAGTCTAATACTGTCCATATCATCACTCCTAATAGGCCTGGCCTACTATTTTTATATTTGTCTTATTGTATTCAATATGCATTATTTCGCTTTTACTTATTATATCATATAAAAGCTAGCATAAAATATTACTTTTTGGGATATGCTTTACAAATTTAAATCTTTAGTTTGGATAAAGATTTGCAAAATTGTCACCTTCTGTAATATTTTTCAATTTCTATTTTTTAGGCTATCAATCATACTGGACACATAAGAACAAAGGAGGTTACGAACATGTATCAAGAAAAATATAAAAGGATATAAAAGCAAATGCGTTTCAAATTAAGTTATTTATGGCATCGCTTATGGTCCTGGATCATTTACCACATATACCTGGCTTGGTTCCACCCTATGGGAAGGAATCTTTCATGTCATGACACGATGTGTAGGTGCTTGGTTCGCATTTAATGCGGTGGAAGGTTTTTTACACACCAGAAATAAGACCCGATATAATATAAGACTGTTTGTCTGGGCAGTATTCATGGAGGTCGGAAACAAAGTATTGGAATTTTTACTAAAAAGTAGGGATATTCACATCAACAATAATATTTTTTTGACACTGGCAATAGGTGTCCTGGTTCTAAATATTATGACCCGTCCTATCAGGGTCTTTTGATAAGCAGGAAACAAAAGCAATCAAATTTTACGAATTATATTAGGAACTCTAGTCTTTCTAATAGGATTCGTCTTTTCTGAAGGTGGTATAATTATAATTCCATTTATGCTTATCACCTACCTATTTAGGAATTCTACTAAAAAGAAATATGGCCCTATATAGTCACTACAGTCCTTCTTGCAGCCTTCTACCTAAATGGAGCCTTTTATTTTATGACAGCCTGAGAACTAATATAGAAATGATTTTATTCAACTCTGACTGGTTCTTTATTTCTGTATTGCCCTTCCTATACCTTTTATAATGGCCAGCGTGGTAAAAATAGCAAGTTTACAAAATATTTCTTCTATGTTTTCTATCAGCCCACTTATGGATAATTGCTATTATAAGTTATTTTTAAGTAGTATAAGAACTTTCAATTTTTCCCCTATATAGGATAAGTACGCTCGTATAAAACTTACACATAGTAGTATGACCTCCCAGCTTAGATATTTAAACCTAAGCTGGAGGTCGGTATATCTTTTCTCACCTAGAATAGGGTCCTCTTGGTCGAGAAAAATATGATAGTTTTAGGATAGGGTCTTGTGCCTTCAAATAAAAAGAGATTGTGTAACTTTGCAATCTCTTATCTTCTAACTTGCCTTATTTTAAACACTTTTATCTTGACTGTTTCAGTCAATAAATCAGAGTAGCTATATGCCACCCTCTCAAAGCCTTCATCTCCATGACCTACTTTGATTACAAATACACTTGGATATAGAGTTTCCAGTATACCCTGCTTTGTGACTATCTGCTTTTCTTCCCTTGTTTGCCTTTTAGCAAAATTTTTCCTGCCCACATACTTCTCAAGAGTATGCCTGATATTGTCTAATGTAGCTGTTGTTGCCAAAAAGTATCACCCTATCCTTTTCAGTCTATGCCTCATTATAGCATATTTTAAGGTTCGAGTCAAGGTATAACAGTATATTCTACATCATGAAAATGTTTTTTGTCAATTTATTTTCTATATGTTTTTGTGTTTTTATCTAATAGCCTCTATACTACTTTCCACAACACTTCTTGTACTTCTTTCCACTACCACATGGACATAGGTCATTTCTTCCCTACCTTATCATCCTTGATAACCATCTTTGACCTGTTGTGGTCTTTCTTTATCTGCTTTCTGACCTTTTCTGTCAGAATATCTTCCCAACCCTTTAGGCCATATAGCCAGTGGGCTTCAACATTTACCATGTTGTAACATAGTTTTTCCCAGTCTATCTTAATATTGATTTGAGTATCCAGTTCTATCTTTTTCCAAATCCTGGGCCATTTCTATACTTTCATTTATACCATCTAAAAACCCATAAAAGTACTGTGGACTTGTATTGTATTTTTCTGCAAGGTCTGATACCTTTCAGCTACAAGCTGAGTCTTGTTGTTTAATATATCATTGTATATATAAGTTTCAGCCTCATAAAAACTCTTCCCAGAACTTTACTTCGGCCTCTTTCACTTGCCTGATTTTCACTAATATTCTTCCATTCTTGAAATAACATAATTACCTCCATATTGTTTCACATTATTTTTATAGTTACACCCCTAATGATAACATAATATCCACCTTTTTTCTAGACTCACATAATAGAAGGCCTAGAGTAGGTGGCTTCTACCTTAGGGTATAATCTTCCTTATAAGTCAAACAGGTCCCTAAGCGCCTTTAGGGCCCTGTCCTGCTCGATAAAGTAGGGGCTAGTTGCTATTGTAATTAGGCTTGCCCCCTCTATATATTCCTTGACCCTGCCTATTTTTAGGTCGTAATCTATATAATCCATATCCCTGGAGAAAAAATCCAGGTCTATATCCAAGACATAGGACTCTGGGTATTCCATATCCATAGAGTAGGTTGAGTCAACTATCATAAGGTCTGAAAATATACCATGGTGTAGGGCTGGTTTGATAAAAGACCCCACATTTAAGACCTCATTGGTGTACCTCTTCACATCCTCCAAGTCTCCTATATCTACATAGTAGTCTGGAGGTATCCTGGTGTCCTTGTGCTGGTCCACATGCAGGAGGACCTGCCCCCTCTCCATAAGGCCCCTCTTTAGGGCGTGACACCAAAAGAAAAAGGCATGGTTGTGGTTGTCAAAGAGGAAGACTTCCTTGCCAAGGTCTAAGATTTCCCTGTCCACCAGGTGGTAGATATTTTTCATACCAAGACACTCCTTCTCCTGTCCGTCTTCAACCTCTATAAAGGTTGCTGGTCCACCAAGCTCTACCTGGTCTATCCTGGCATCTATCAATTTAGGTACATATATTCTCTTCTTGGCCCTCTCTTCATAGGAGAAGACATTATTGCCTACTGGCCTGTCTATATAAAAACCACCGTAATCAATCATACTGGCCTCCTAAAAGATATTCCAGGGGTAGGCATTTGGCATCTTAGCTTCAAAGGCCATTACTTCCTTGGTTGTCGGATGGACCAACTCTATCCTGGCTGACCAAAGGGCTATCTGCTGGCCAACCTTAGAGAACTTAGAATACCTCTGGTCCCCATAAAGAGGGTGGTTACGGCTAGAAAACTGGACCCTGATCTGGTGGGGCCTGCCTGTATGCAGGTCTACCTCAAGAAGGGAATAATCTAGCTTGTCCTTGTCAGAATAGGCCTCCCCCAACTTCTTATAGGATAGGCTGGCCATCTTACCATCCTTGTTGGACTTATCAACAATCTTTACCATATTGGTTTTTGTATTCTTGTACAAGTAGTCCACACAATCCCCAGCTTTTTGACACTTGCCCACAACCACTGTCCTGTAGGTCTTCTTCATAGTCCTGGTCCTTACTTGGTCTGACAGCCTTGATGCCGCCTTTGAAGTTTTGGCAAAAACCATAACCCCTCCGACTGGTCTATCTAGCCTGTGGACAAGACCCATATAGACGTTACCCGGCTTCTTGTACTTTTCCTTTACATAGGCCTTACACATAGACACCATATCTATATCTTGAGTATTGTCAGCCTGTGAAAGGACGTTTACGGGCTTCTCTACCACCAAGAGATGGTTGTCCTCATATATCACCTTTAAATCCATCTTATCGCTTCCTATCTTTCCCATCTACCAAATATACCACAAGGTAGGACCATACCATTTCTTGAGGCTGGTATGCCGACTTCACCGGCATATATCTTTCCATCCTTGGCCTTCTTGCCTATAGTTGTTTCTAATACATTTTCCAGAACAATTGGTGAAAAGCCCGTAGTATATGAGTTAATCAAAAAGAAAAGAGGTTTATCTGATAAGACCTGCATACACAAACTCACAAATTCAAACAACTTGTCCTCTATCTTCCAAACTTCTCCCTTAGGGCCCCTGCCATAAGAAGGTGGGTCCATTATAATGGCATCATACTTGTTGCCACGCCTAATTTCTCTCTCCACAAACTTAACCACATCATCTACTATAAACCTGACTGTCCTGTCCTTTAAGCCAGATAGGTCTATATTTTCCTTGGCCCAGTTTACCATACCCTTGGCAGCATCTACATGGCATACCTCTGCACCAGCATAGGCACAGGCCACAGATGCCCCACCAGTATAGGCAAATAAGTTTAGGACCTTTATAGGTCTCTTGGCAGTCCTTATCTTGTCATCATCCAATCCCAATTGGCTGCCTGCTCAGGAAATAGGCCTGTATGCTTGAAGCCTGTTGGCTTGATTTTAAACTTTAGTGGCCCGTAGTTGATAGTCCACTGGTCTGGGTATTTTTTCTTGACCTCCCAGCTACCACCATCCCTATTGCTCCTGTGGTAGTGGCCATGCGGATTCTTCCATAGGGACCACTCTCTTTCTACAGGCCAGATTACCTGGGGATCTGGCCTTCTTAGGACATAATCTCCCCAACGTTCCAGCTTTTCTCCACCACCTAAATCTATTAATTCATATTCTTTCCACTTGTCTGCAAGTAATAACATATTTTTCTCCTTTAAAACTTCTAGATTTCAACTAATTACACTACTCATATTATACAGACTATGGTGGATAATAGCACAATGATAGGCTAAAAGAAGAACTGCCGGCTCTTATGAAACCGGCAGTTCTATATATAAGGTTATGAAATACAGATTATATATTAAAAATACATCTATATTTCTGACTTTTATATCTAATATATGTGTTTATATCACCTGCTTGTGGTCTGATATATTTTTTATTGGCCTTTCATTTTTATCTAAACTTTTCAGACCATAGCCTATCTGCTGTAGGCTTCCATGAATCAGCATAAGGCCTGCACTTATCAGTCAAATGCTCCACAGTCTCTGGTGATATCAGGTCAGTCGAATGAGCTCCAGACCTCTTTTACCATTTCTCTCAACAACTCTGGATTTTTCCAACATTGGACATGGTCTTAGATGGTTATCATTAAAAAGGTTGTCCAGCCCTGTATTCCATAAATATAGGTTGTTTCAAACATTCTAATAAAGACTTTTTCTCTTATATTTGCATTTGAATAGTGTATAAATACAAGGCTTTACATCTCCGGCAGAATTTATATGTAGATAGTTTCTACCACCAGCTATACATCCACCAATAAATTCACCATCATTCTGGAAGTCTATTAACATAATCGGCTTTCCACCATCTTTAGCTCTGATTTCTCTAATCCTGTGATATATATATTCTCTCTGTTCAGGACTAGGTATCAGTTCAGGAACCGCATCATTTCAACTGGCATGTAGTTAAAGAACCAACTATACATCACACCCTTGTCAATTAACAAGTCCATGAATTCATCAGATACTACAGTTTCCAAATTTTGACTAGTATAACAGATAGATGTGCCATATACCAGTCCATGGGCCTTCATTATATCCATAGCCTTCAAAGTAGATTGATATATCCCCTTACCTCTCCTGGCATCGTTAGTCTCTTCAAAGCCTTCTATACTCAAGGCTACTGAAAAATTACCTACCCCTAGCAACCTCATTGGCAAAAGTCATCATCAATAAGTGTACCATTTGTAAAGGCCAAGAAATAACAGTCTCTGTGTTTATCACAAAGTCTAATCAAATCTTTCTTTCTCATCAAAGGCTCTCCGCCTGTATACATATAAAAATATATACCTAACTTTTTGCCCTGTTCAATAATATCGTCTAACTCTTCAAAGCTTAGACTTTGGTTATGACCATACTCAGCTGCCCAACATCCCTTACACTTTAAATTACAGGCACTAGTAGGATCCATCAGAATCAACCATGGCACGTTACATCCATGTTCAAGCCTTTTTTCATTTATGATTTTTTTGCCGTAATAGGAAGAAGTGAAGCCTCAAGTTTAGGGGCTGTCATCTTCAATACATTTGTATCAACCCTGTCTAGAAGACCATAAGCATAATTAATCCACTTTCCATCCTTGTCCCTAATCATCTCCCTAACTGTATCGTAGGTAGACTCTTCGAACATACTTCCAGCAAACTTTTGATAGATATCCACAAGATTTAGCATTGCTTTTTCCTTTTCATCATTATTCTTGGACTTCAAGCTCTTTATAACTGCTTCAATCCCCTTGCTGGCTACTGCTCTTTCTAAACTGTGCGCAATTCCCCATAATGTGACACCTCTTTTCATAAATCCACTACTAAATCTTTTATATACTTTTATATAAAGGTGTATATTTTATCTATATACTTACATACTAGTACTATTACTTCCAATAGTCAAATCGATTTGTTTTTCCAAAAACCACCTTTATTAAACTTTTTATTAATCATCCCCTTTAAACCTTATAGAATTTTAGTATTAACTCTCTATAACTTTAAAAACGTTTTCTTATACTTATTTTCATAGCTTTTTCAAATAATCTAGAAGTTTTATATATATATCTTGATAATCTCATAATAATACATAAAATAACCCTTATCATATCTGTCTTTTTGGTATAAAATATATATAATGATACGCTTAAAGCGAGAAAAGGGTGTCTTAATGTTAAGTAAGACTTTAGAAAAAGCAATAAACGAGCAAATTAATTTTTGAATTTTATTCAGCCTACACATACCTGGCCATGGCTGCCTATGCTGAAGACTTGGATTTTTCAGGAGCAGCAAACTCTTCAAAATCCAGGCCCAGGAAGAGCTAGACCATGCAAGAAAGATGTATGACTCATGTCTTCCAGAAGGGTGGTAGGGTTACCCTAGGGGCCATAGGATAGGCCTAGGGAAGAATACAAGGCCTGCTAGAAATCTTTTGAAGAAGGCCTAGCACGAACAGGAGGTCACTAGGAGATATATGAAATAGCCAATATAGCCCTTTGAAGAAAAGGAACACGCTACTATGAGTTTCTTGAGATGGTTTGTTGACGAACAGGTTGAAGAAGAAGAAAACTTCACTAACCTGGTTAAGAAGATTAAGAGGGCTGGTGACAACGAGACTAACCTATTTATGATCGATGATGAATTGGCAACTAGGGTTTATATACCACCCACAAATGCCTAGAAAAATATATTTAAAATATCCTGCCAGTACCCATGGCAGGTCTATAAAGACAGAAAAGGGCGACCCTACATCTATTTGGATGTGGTCACCCTTTCTATATGGCATATATCATTTTTCTACTTTTTAAATTTTTTACTTAATGAGATTATTCCTCAATCCTTGGCTATATCTATCCATTCTGTATAATTGAATACTTCTCCAGCTCCGGTATAGTTAGCTCTATGGCAGAGTTACCGCTACCTGCAGCCGGATAGACAGTTTTCAAACCTCTTTAGGGACTCATCCAGGTAGACCTTGACCCTCCTTGATGGCAAAGGGACATACTCCCCCAACCTGGTGGCCTATCAGGTTTTTCCACATCATCAAAAGAAATCATCTTGGCCTTCATTCCAAACTGTTTCTTGTACTTGGCATTGGCTATTTTGGCATCACCTGCCAGGCATATCAAAATTGGGTCATCCCCAACCAAAAAGACATGGTCTTGGTTATCTGCTTTTGGCTCACAACCGACAGTCTGGGCAGCCAGTTCAACAGTCTCACTCAGACCTATCAAACTCAGGACCCTATCCTTCATACCAAACTGATCAAAATACTCTCTCACCTTTTCTATTGACATAAGTACTCCCCCTATTTATTTTCTTCAAGCCACTTCATAGCCTCAAGAGTTTCATTTAACAAGTGGTCCAATTCCCAACCAAGGTCCTCAGCCCCCTGCCTTATCACATCCCTAGAACATCCAGCCGCAAACTTCTTGTCCTTGAACTTTTTCTTTAGGGACTTTAACTCCATATCTGACACACTCTTGGAAGGCCTCATCAAGGCAGCTGCCCCAACAATACCTGTAAGCTCATCAGTAGCAAATAATATCTTCTCCATCTCTTTTTCTGGCTTGACTGTAGATCCTGTCAGACCATATCCATGGCTAATAGTCGAATCGATAATAGACTGGTCAAGCCCCTCTGCCTTCATCAGGTCTACCTGCTTGACACAATGTTCTTCTGGATACAACTCAAAGTCCAAATCGTGCAGGAGTCCAACTACTTCCCAAAAGTCTGCCCTATCTGGATCAAACTTGTTTGCAAAGTACCTCATAACACCAGCTACTGTCTTGCCATGATGTATATGAAAGTCTTCCTTGTTGTACTTTTTCAAAATTTCCAAGGCTTGGTCATAATTTGGTATATACCCCATAAACAACACCTCTTTTTCTCGTATTTTAAAAATATTATACTCCATAGTCAAATTAATTTCTAGTGATAGGGGAATTTTTCGAATATTTTATTAATTTCTTTTTCCCTTTTAGGTATGGACAAAGCCAAGCTATTGGTATACAATATTTATTAATCCCTTTAGTAAATTAATCGGAATTAAATTTTTCAAACTTACTTCCTTTATATTTCAAAGGGATTAAAGGCAAGTTTCTAAAAAAGAAAAATCAAAAAGGGTTCTATCAATTAAATTTCTATTTATTGATTACCAAAAAGGTAAAGGAGATGTTCAAATGAAAAATTTACAAAACTAAAAAATTTCATATTCACTGCATTTGAGGCATCTCTTGCTGTTGTTGCTGTTCTTGTAATCACTAAGAGTAACAGAAATATACCTATGCAATAAAAATATAGGTATATTCCATCATAATTCACAGGAATACTTAGGCCTCAGTAGCCCTAGTTACCTCTAACAACAGATAAGATAAGGAGAAATGAAGATGAAAAAGAACGTTATAGAATTAATAGGAAATACACCACTTATAAATTTGGAAAAATAGACAAAAACATATTTGTAAAATTGGAGAACAAGAATCCAGGAGGATCTATTAAGGATCGTGCAGTCCCTAGGTATGATATTGGGTGCAGAAGAAAAGGGCCTACTAAAGGCTGGCGATAGAATAGTTGAGGCAACTAGTGGAAACACTGGTATAGCTACTGCCATGATTGGTAAAAGCAGGGGCTACCAGGTAACTATAATAATGCCTGAATCCATGAGCGTCGAAAGAAGAAGCATGATTAAGGCCTATGGGGCTGAGCTTATTTTGACTGAGGCAGCCAAGGGCATGCAGGGAACCATAGACAAGATGAACGAGCTACTAGCCACTGGTGACTACAAGTCTCTAGGCCAGTTCGACAACAGGGACAATCCTGACTACCACTACAAAACAACTGGACCAGAAATATACACCGAATTAAAGGATGTGGATATATTTGTGGCTGGTATAGGTACTGGTGGTACACTTTCAGGTATAGGGTCTTACCTAAAGGACCAGAATCCTAATGTTAAGGTTTATGGTATCGAGCCAGAAGCCTCTCCAATAATTACAAAGGGCCAGGCTGGACCACATAAGATTCAGGGAATTGGTGCGAACTTTATACCAAAGAACTACTTTGCTGATATTGTAGATGATCTAATCTTAATTTCTGATGACGAGGCCTATGAAATGGTAAGACAAGTAGCCAATGATGAGGGTATCCTACTAGGTATATCTGCCGGGGCTAATATAGCTGCTGCCAAGAGGTTGGCTGAAAGGTTCCCAGGTAAGAAGGTCGTTACAGTTGCTCCAGATGGGGCAGATAAGTATATGTCAATGGGTATATTTTAATCGGATGTCGCCGAGTATTTTGTTTGAGATTGAGATGGTGATGTAGATGAAATTTATAAAGAACATTGATTATATTATAGCTAATGACCCTGCATCCAGCAGGGGTAAGATAAAATTTTTGAATAGACTTATGGTATTTATCATATATCCGTCTGTTCATGCCCTAATAGGCCACAGTATATCCCACACCCTTAGCAATATGGGCCTAAAGTTCCTAGCCAGGTTGGTATCCCAGATATTTAGGTTCCTAACTGGTATAGAAATCCACCCAGGAGCCACTATAGGCCATAGTATCATGATAGACCATGGTATGGGTGTTGTAATCGGAGAAACTGCAGAGGTCGGCAATAGGGTTACAATCTATCAGGGAGTCACTCTAGGGGGCACAGGCAACCACACAGGCAAGAGGCACCCTACAGTAGGTAATGACGTTATAATAGGGCTCAGGAGCCAAGGTGTATAGGTCCCTGTGACACTTGGAAACGAGGTCAAGGTTGGTGCCAACAGCGTAGTCCTACACGATGTGCCAAATGGGGCAACAGTCGTAGGTATACCCGGCAAGATTGTAAAGATAAAGAATACTAGTTCAAAAGGTGATCAACCTAAACGAAAGGTTGGCTGCTGAAGGTTCTATGTACTTCATTTAGTATAATAAATAAAAACAGAAGATGATGTGACCCCAAAAAGTTAGACTTTATTAGCGAGACAGTTTATGCTGCCTCGCTATTTTACGCAGCCAAGGCGGAGAACCTGTATTCAATAGGACTCATCCGTCCTACCTACTATCAATTTCATAGTACTTAAATTCACTTGTATCAGTTCTTATCTTTTTGGTGCGCAATAGAAGTATTAAATCTACGATTGATTCTATTAGGTGCAACTCTACCAACCTTACCCTTGTAAGAGTTGTAGCGTCTACTCTTGCAAGTATATACTGATGTTTCAACGATATTTTTAACTCACACAGTGTTTCATTTTTATTTGAACTCAATGACTTTTTCCGACCTCTCTTTGAGGTCGATGCTCTTTTAATAATTTATATTTCTTTTTATGATAGTCTAGTATCTTAAATTTACGTTCTTCCATAGCCTTCAAGATTTTCTTTAGATTTTTGTGTTGATTATATAGGACAGTGATAGCATTTTTATATAAACAACTTTTTAAATATACAGATTATTTTTAAATACTATTTATATTGATAACTATTTCTATTTATGTTATAATTACTTTAGTTAGAAAATAAGGTGACTACAATCTCTATCTATACTAATACTATCCCACAAAAAGGGTTGGATAGAAAAGAAGTAGTATTAACTACAAGTATATTACACGAGGAGGTGTTACATATAAAGAAAAATTTTTGCATTATTTATAGTCTTGATTGTGCTATTTCTGTTATTAGACCAATACAAGCTGCTTAGTTGCCTAAAGAGGTTGAAGAAAATTATAGGATTATGGGAATGAGTGATGAAGATATCAGAAATATCAAAATCGAATTAAAGTCAGAAAATAGTGATAATGCTTTAACAAATACAGAGCGTGAATTTTACAAAAATAGAGGCTTTTAGTGATTCGGATTTAGATTTGATGGTGTCAAATTCTTCAGGCTTAGAAAGTCAAGTTGCTCTCAGAGTTCATGGATCTTATCCTAGAGAAAAAGGCATCATTTTAGTGACAAAAGATAAAATTGGTGGTGTAGTGCCACTTGGCCATGCGGCAATAGTATATAACCATTATCTTGTTGTTGAGTCAGATGCTCAGGATGGCGTACATTATGGAGACAATAACTGGTGGGAAAAACTAGAAAAATCACATATGGACTAAAAGTTAATACACTTTCACAATACGAAAGGGTCAAGTAGCTGATTGGTGTTCTAGAAAAGAACTTTACCATACAATTGGAATTTTTACGATGTAGACACTCGTAGTCGATTCTATTGTTCACAATTGGTTTGGGCAGGCTTTAAAGATATCTATAATGTGGACTTGAATGGTGGTCAATTTGGACAGGCTATTTTACCTTCCAGAAAATGATAGACTCTGGTTATGTGTATAAAATATATATTAAAGGAGATGGATATTAAATGAAAAATACGATTTTATCCCTATTCTTAACACTATTTCTAATAACCGCTTGCTCTAAGCAGGACGTTTCTCAGGAAAAATTTTTGTATTTGAGTCTGACCCTTCTAAAAGCAAGTCCTTTGCCCATATTTATGACAGAGAACTTAATGAAGTAAAGAAAGTCGACTTAAATACATACCCACTGGACAAAAATTTCAGAATCTATCACAATATAATAATAATTTAGTGCTCGCATGTAATCTAAGTTCAGAGAGATAAATCTCCATCTAATAGTTTTTTAATATTAAATAACAAAAGCACTTGAATTCAATAAGGTTAACTTGAAATATGGCAGCCTTGACACTGATAGCAGTTGATGATAATTTTTATCATGGTTCATCCCAAAATAGGGAAATCTTGTTATCGAAAAAGCGAGTCTTGACAATACAAGAAAATAATATAAAGCTTTGAAATTAAAGATAGGTTCAGTGATTATGATTGGTCAAACTGACAAGTATATCTACCTATCATCTAAATTATTCACCACCAGGTGAAAAATCTGAAACTTTGCTATTTTGGATAAAGAAAATTTAAAAGAACTTAAAAGGATCCCCTAAATAAAAAAGATGTATCCAAGGTCAAGTCCTCCAAGCTGATAGATAATAGGATTGTACTAGTTGGTGGAAATGGTTATCATGAAGGTGCCATAAGCTCTATTGACCTAAATACAGACATAGTTAAAAGCAGTAAAATTACAGGTCAGTGTATGGGTATCGCTGAAATGAACAATAAATATTATATCATATCATGTGATGATGAAACTAACCCCTAATTCTAAATCAACTATATGGCAACTTAACAAAGATTCTCTAGAAGCAAAAAAGTTAAAGAGCTTAACCATAGGATATTGAATGTAGCTACACTGGACAAAGGCCTTGCCTTCTTGGCTCTCAATGAAATTTGGGTCTACGATAATAACTTCAAACTTGAGAATCACAAGAAATTGGATAATGATTTTTAATCTAGAGATGGCTACAATTAACTAATAAAAATTTGAAGCGAGAGTATGCAAAAACTCTGTAAATAAAAATAAGTCCTTCTATGGTAAAAATATTATACAGCTAAATAAATTAAAGGCGTTTGCTTTCTATTCCTTGTGAAAATGAGTATGACGCCTTTTTAATCTATATTCCCTTTTTCTTATAATAGTCTAAGAGCCTTCCTTTACGTTCTTCCATAGCCTTCAACATCTTCTTTAGATTTTTACTAGTCAAGTCATCATTATCGGCAAAACCATCCTCAAAACCCATTCTTTATTGGCATTAAATTCATCATCAATAAGGTCGGCTTCCGTATCCATCCTGGCAGACATAACCTTTGTACTGGCCTCCTATCTTTGCAAGATAAATGATAGAATGATTAGTCCTACCACTCTTAGTACTCACCTTTTACCGGCATATGAAACCTCTATAGGGTCTAATCCTATTTCACTTGTATCTCAGATCTACCTTGACATACTTTCCTACCCTAGAAATCTCTATAAATTTAAACTTATAATCTAGCTTCTGGTTTGAGAGTCTGACCTTATAAGCTCAGCATAGGCCTCTTGATATCATTTCTGGCTCTCAAGTATTCCTTGAATTTATCATTTCCAAGAGTTGAAAAATCGTTGCTACCTCTCAGGCTAGAAAAATCAGTCTTTATAAAACTTTCACTAGTTTCCTGATCTTTATTTCGTCCTCTTGCTTTATATGAGTATTACTATAAGCGTAAAAAAGACGATATGGTCATTAGTACAACTAGAAGAGGAATATTACCTTATTTCTTGTTCCCATTTACACCCACCTCCTAAGGTAGAAAATATATATCTATACAAATTTAAATATTTAAAAGCCATAACTATATGATATATGAATTGATAGCTAATTTCAAGCACCTTTTTATAAATCTCTCCTAGCAAGAATATGAAAAGCCTATAAAAAAAGACCATAAAGCTAGTTAGCTTTATGGTCTCCAAAATTCAAAAACTATATTCTTTGACCACAATGAGGGCAGTAAGGGTCTTATTTATTGATTTCTCTCAGGCTATATACCCTCTTGTCCTGTGAATCTATATGCCTTCTATTTACTGCTACCATAGCCTTTAATGTATCTAGAGAAGTCATTATCTCTGTCTGGAACTCTATGGCAGTTCTCCTCATCTTGAAACCGTCTCTAGTAGAGTCGTTACCCTTTGTTGGTGTATTGATAACCATATCAACTTCCTTGTTTCTGATTACATCAAGTATGTTTGGTCTAGGCTCTTCTACCCTATTTACTACCTCACACTTAACACCCAGCTTCATTTAGGGCCTTGGCAGTTCCCTGAGTGGCTACAAATGTATAGCCTATATCCTGCATGTCCTTAGCCAATTCTATGAACTCTGCCTTGTCGTTGTTGTTAACAGTGGCTAGGACCTTCTTCTTTTCTTCAGATACCCTCTGGCCTGATGCCAAGAAGCCTTTGTATAGGGCCTCTTCAAGAGTCTCTCCTACACCCAATACTTCACCTGTAGACTTCATTTCTGGTCCTAGGCTGACCTCTACCTTAGATAGCTTTGACATAGAGAATACAGGTACCTTTACGCATACGTGTGAAGGTGTCTTGTAGACTCCTGTACCAAAGCCTAGGTCTTTTAGGTCATAGCCTATCATACACTTAGTAGCCAGGTCTATAATTGGAACACCACTTACCTTTGATATATATGGTACTGTACGGCTGGCTCTTGGGTTTACCTCTATGATATAAAGCTCATCCTTGTATTCTATAAACTGAATGTTTACCATACCTACTACATTCAAGTTAAGGGCCATCATCTTTGTATATTCATATATCTTGTCCTTTATCTTGTCTGATATACCCTGGCTAGGATACATTGTTATAGAGTCTCCAGAGTGGACTCCTGCCCTCTCCAAGTGCTCCATAATACCTGGTATTAGTATATCCTTACCATCGCAGATAGCGTCAACCTCTATCTCCCTACCAGTCAAGTACTTGTCTATCAAAACCGGGTTCATAGGGTCCCTATCAAAGGCGTCTTCTAGGTACTGAGTCAACCTTACTTCATCATAAGTTATCTCCATACCCTGGCCTCCTAGGACATATGATGGTCTAACTAGGACTGGATAACCAAGCTGTGTAGCAACCTCTACACCTTCAGCCACTGACCATACACCCTTACCCTTAGGTCTATTTATATTCAAGCTCTCTAGTAGGTCTTCGAACTTTTCCCTATCTTCTGCTGCATCTATATCCTTGAAGTCTGTTCCCAGGATCTTTACACCCTTTTCACTAAGGAATTTAGCTAGCTTTATAGCTGTCTGACCACCAAACTGTAGGATTACTCCCTCTGGCTTTTCCTTTTCTATGATGTGGTATACGTCTTCTTCTGTCAATGGTTCAAAGTATAGCTTGTCAGACGTATCAAAGTCTGTACTTACTGTTTCTGGGTTGTTGTTGATGATTATAGTCTCTATTCCCAACTTCCTAAGTGCCATTACAGCATGTACTGAACAATAGTCAAACTCTATACCCTGGCCTATCCTTATAGGCCCTGAACCTAGAACAATGACCTTTCTCTTGTCGCTGATTTCTACTTCATCATACTCTTCATAAGTTGAGTAGTAATAAGGTGATACGGCATCAAATTCACCTGCACAAGTATCAACCATCTTGTAAGAAGGCCTTATCTTATATAGCTTTCTCAACTCTACCAGGTCTTCTGTGTCTATCTTCATAAGGTCTGCCCATACCCTTGTCAGAGAGCCCTTCTTCTTTAGTTCTAGAAGGTATTCCTTGTTAAGGTCTTCAATCTTCATGACTCTTAACTTTTCTTCCTGGTCTACTATCCACTTGAACTTGTTTAGGAACCATTCATCCACACCTGTAATAGTAGATATCATCTCTAGCTTGTAGCCCCTCCTGATCATCTCAGCCAGGTCGAATATTCTCTCATCATCTGAACTACTATACTTTCCTTTAGCTGGGCTAGAGTCTTGCCCTCTGATGCCTTGTGAACTAGTGAGAACTTGCCTGTTTCTAGGGACCTGATTCCCTTTAGGAAGGCTGATTCAAAGTTTGAACCTATACTCATTATTTCACCGGTAGCCATCATCTTAGTTCCAAGCTTCTGTTGGCATGCTTAAACTTGTCAAATGGCCACTTAGGTATCTTAACTACCACATAGTCTAGGGTAGGCTCAAAGCAGGCATTTGTCTTCTTAGTTACTGCATTTTCTATTTCATCTAGTGTGTATCCTAGGGCTATCTTGGCTGCAACCTTGGCTATTGGATAACCTGTAGCCTTAGATGCTAGGGCTGACGACCTAGATACTCTTGGGTTTATTTCTATAATTGCATATTCCAGACTCTTAGGATTTAGGGCCAACTGGACATTACAACCACCCTCAACTCCTATAGCATCTATTATATCTAGTGATGCTGTCCTTAGCATCTGGTATTCTAGGTTAGATAGGGGTCTGGCTAGGTGCTACAACTATTGAGTCTCCTGTATGTACACCTACTGGGTCTATGTTTTCCATATTACAAACTGTAATACAGTTACCATTAGAGTCCCTCATTACTTCATATTCTATTTCCTTCCAACCCTTGATAGACTTCTCCAACAGGCACTGAGTTACCGGACTTAGCTCTAGACCATGAGTCAGGATTTCTCTCAAGTCTTCCTCTGTCTCTGCTATACCACCACCTGTACCTCCAAGTGTATAGGCCGGCCTAACAACTACTGGATAGCCGATTCTATTTGCATAGGCTAGACCCTCTTCTAGGGTTGTAACTATGTCACTCTCTATTACCGGTTGGCCTATTTCCCTCATTACCTCTCTAAAGGTATCCCTGTCTTCACCCTTCTTGATAGATTCAACAGATGTACCGATTATTTTAACACCATACTTGTCCAGGATACCTGCCTCATATAGGTCTACTGCTAGGTTTAGGCCTGTCTGACCACCCATACCTGCCAAAAGACTGTCTGGTCTTTCTTTTTCGATTATCTTTTCTATAAAGTCTAGAGTCAAAGGCTCTATGTATATATGGTCAGCTATTTCCTGGTCAGTCATTATAGTAGCTGGGTTTGAGTTTATTAGAACTACCTCTATCCCTTCTTCCTTTAGGGCCTGACAAGCCTGTGTTCCAGAATAGTCAAATTCTGCAGCCTGGCCTATGATAATTGGACCTGAACCCAATACTAATGTTTTCTTTATACTCTCTATTTTAGGCATCTTTAACTCCTCCCTACTCTGCTATCTCTAAAAATTTATCAAATACATACTCACTATCAAGTGGTCCCGGACAAGCCTCTGGATGGTACTGGACACTATAAATTGGAAGTGTATTGTGCCTCATACCCTCAACAGTATTGTCATTTAGGTTGACCTGGGTAACCGTCATGTCCTGAGGAACCTCAGTTACATAGTAGCCGTGGTTTTGAGATGTGATAAATATCTTATTTTCTTCAAAAGTCCTTAACCGGATGGTTTCCTCCCCTGTGGCCAAACTTTAGCTTACCTGTCTTACCACCAAGGGCAATTGCTAGAATCTGATGGCCTAGGCATATGCCAACTATTGGCTTCTTGCCTATCATCTGTCTAACATTTTCAACTATATCTTCAAGGTCTGCAGGGTCTCCAGGCCCGTTTGAGAGGAATATAAGGTCTGGATTCATATCCAAGACTTCCTGGGCCTTTGTTTCTGCAGGGAAGATTGTAATATCACAGCCTCTTCCTGCAAAGTTTCTAATTATATTTTCCTTAACACCGAAGTCCATTATGGCCACCCTCTTACCTGGCCCTTCTATATGTTCTACGGCCTTCCTGCCTACCATCCTAACAGCCTGACTGTTGTCAAAAGACTCTATCCTTGATTTAACATCAGATAGCTTAGTATGTTCAGTAGTTATTACCCCCCTCATTGTTCCCTTATTTCTTAGAATCTTTGTAAGGGCTCTTGTATCTATACCTTCTAGGCCTATTACCTTGCTCTGCTTTAGGTAGGTATCTATATCCATCTCACACCTGAAGTTTGATGGCATATCACTCTTTTCTCTAACTATAAAGCCACTTACCATCACCCCGTCTGACTCCTTGTCTTCCAGGTTTATACCATAGTTACCCACCAAGGGATATGTAATAGTTACTATCTGACCATAGTATGATGGGTCAGTAAGTATTTCCTGGTAGCCTGTCATAGAAGTGTTGAATACTACTTCTCCAACGCTATCTTCAATATAACCAAAGGCCTTGCCTTCAAAAATCGTTCCGTCTTCTAAAATTAATCTTCCCTTCATGTGATGCTCTCCTTTTAATGAGACTAGGTACTCCTATCACCCTAATCGGCCACAGTACCTGGTCAAGATTTATACTAATGCCTTTTCTATCTCTTCAACTATAAGGTCTGCTGCCTTTGCCGGATCTTCTGCTCTAGTTATAGGCCTGCCTACTACCAGGAGCTTGGCCCCATTTTTTATAGCCTGGCTAGGTGTTACAACCCTCTTTTGGTCTCCAACTTCAGCAGACTTTGGCCTGATGCCCGGACACACTGTCACGAAGTCATCCCCACAGGCTGCTACTATATCTTCTACCTCCTGGGCTGAACACACAACACCGTCTAGGCCTGCCTCCTTGGCCAGCTTGGCCCTCTTTATTGCTGCCTCCCTGGTAGATAGGTTACAACCCACACTTGCCAGGTCTTCATCACTCATAGATGTCAATACTGTTACTCCTACTATTAGGGGTTTTTCTATGCCCAGTCTAGCCGCTTCTTCCTTAGCTATATCTGCACACATCTTCATTCCTTCGTAGTCTGATACATGAATTGTCATCAGCCATACACCATCCTTGATACAGGCCCTTACAGCCGACATCATGGTATTAGGTATATCATGGAATTTTAAGTCCAAAAATACCCTCTTACCCTTAGATTTTAGGTAGTCTAGAGTCTTCCCCCTAGATGCTATATAGTTTTCTAGTCCCAGCTTAAAAATCTCTACACTATCATCCAGTTTGTCAATTAGTTCTACTGCCTTTTCATAGTTGTCAGTGTCTATTGCCACCATCAACTTACTCTTTCCACTTATCATACATTCTCTCCTGTCTGATTAAGGCTTTTAGGTACAAAAAAATCCTTACACCCAGTTGAGATACAAGGGTATAAGGATAAAATACGCTCCATAAGCTAGGATCGTTTAGCACAATCCTCTATTTTAGACCTCTCAGGTCCTATCCTTACCAGTCTCTCTGGACCAGCTTAAAAGACTTAATCTATTTTTTAGTGCAGTCGCATCTCTGTACGACCTCTCTTGCACCTTACAGATTATCTTACCATAAATAGGGGTCTATTACAAGATTTTTTTGAGTTTGACTGTCTTTTACAGCCATGGTGTTACTTGTTTATTTTCATGATTTCTTCTGCCTTTTCCTTGAACCTCTTCCTCACTGAAATCTTACCTATAGACTTCGAATTACTTTTTAGGAGTTTCTTCATTGCTGATGCCAGTATTTCCTTGTTTTCCTCATCCATACTTCTTATATTCTTAATCATAGCCAGGGCAGATTGAATTTCCTTACCAGATATATCGCCCAACATGTTTGCATCTGTTGATTTCACTATCAGGTCATAGAATTCGTCTACGAACTTACCCCTTTCATCCCTGTCAAGACTGGCAAGCCATATCTTCAGGGTACGGTTGATATAGGTAGACTGGTCTGTGAACTTGTCTTTCTTAACAAACTTTCTACCTTTAACATCCCAGTTAAGGCCATCATGCTGGATTATACCATTGTCGCCCCTAGCATTTACTATGAAATACTCTTCTTCATCATCCATGAGTATGCCAACTACAGATCCCTGGGGTAGGAGTTTTACTACTTTCTTGGCAGTTTCCTTATATTCAGGAGTCTTTAGTATTTCTTCGGTAAAACCTGGACCATCATTATTATATATTTGAACAACCCTCTTTCTGTATGCTTCTTCTATACCTACATGGGCATAGACCGCTAGATTACCCCCCTTAGAATGTCCACCTGTATAGACCTCCTGGTCCTTGTATTTATCCAGGATATGCCTTAGGTAGGTCACAGCATCCTTCTGGGCCATTACAGGGGCGGAGAAACACATATTAAAATCTTCCTTAAAACCTACTAAACTGTCATCAGTCCCCCTATAGGCTACATATATCCAGTTTCCAAAAGCAAAGGTCATGGCACAAAATTGGCTCTCATTGTCATGGTCATACTTGTATATGTAGTCTGATATTCTTACCGACCTGTACCTTTCTACCTGACCAAGCCTATTTAAAAGTTTTTCTATCTTCTTTATAAAATCTCTTGTCTCCTTGCTTTTGTCCCTCTTTTTTTAGACTCAGCATAGGCTTTAGAGGCCTCCTCTAAGGTATTAGCCCCTCTCAGCATATCAAAATTCAGATATGATACCATAGAGAAGATTAGATTATCCACTTCATTTATCCCATCTTGGTCAAAGCTTATATCTCCTCTCCAGTCTAAATAGTCCATTATATTATTCATCTTTACCGTCCTCCACACATTAGTTGATATATTCCCATATAAGTAAGACCCCACTTCATCTCTTAGGCCTATTCCTCAATCTATCTCATGATTCTTTATACCTATATTTTTCTACTCCCCATACCTAAATACCTTTTAAAAATTCATACATTATAAATTTATTAAAACTAGTATATTAATAATGTATTGGATATTCCTCCTGTTTTTCCCTAATTTCTGCTTTTAATTTTTATCTTCAAAAACAGCCTCTATAATTACCATATCAGTACCTAAATAGGAACTGTATTTTTGTAACATATTAAAAATAGTTACATATTAGAACTAAATATACACTTTTTAACTACATAAATAGTACTTTTTAAGGAACTTTTATGTATATTTATATAAAAGTGTAGCTATTCAGGAACTAATATGTTATAATTATGAGGTAAAGGAGTTATAGAATTATGACTAAAAAGAAATTCAAGACAAAATATAGCTACAAGCAACCTTGATAACAAAAAATCCGGCTTTTAGAAGGAATTTTTCAAATAAAAATATAGAAAAATCCACAGAAAGCCAGTAGAAGATGAATATGAAGAAAAATAAAAAGATGAATCAGTAAGTGAAGGGCTTAAAACAGCTACTACTAAAAAAAGAAAAAGAGGGAGGAAGAAAAAATGGACACACAAATAATAGGATTAGACATAGGTAGAGGCTACGTAAAGGGTTATTCCTATATAATGACAAGGAATATTCATGCCTTTTTCAAGAGCGTATATGGGGGATGGTAGAAACATATCTCTAGAAGACTACAAGAAAAACCCAATCTATATAGAGCTGGATGGTAACGAATATTTTGTAGGAGACCTATCAGAGAAGGAAAGTATGAAATGCATTAGGAATGCTGGTGATAGCAAGGTTTCACCAGTTGTAAGAATCCTTATAAGTGCTGCCCTAAGCGAGATTGCAGTATCTGACAGTGTCAGCCTTATCCTGGGCGTCCCATACAAGATCTTCAAAAAGTCCACTCTTAAAGAAGTTGAAAAAGAATATAGGACTCTACAATAGTTGTAAAGAACAAGATAAACAACAGTGTTAGAGACTATAAAAATAGAAAATGTAAATATATTTAGGAGGCAGACTCTGCTCTTATCTATGCAATGGGCAACAGAATCAATGAAAACAATCCAGTTGGTATGGTAAATATAGGCTTCAGAACTACTGAGCTTTAGTTACTTTGACAAGGGCTTCAAGTTCAACGACAAGCTAAGTACAACTATTGAATCAGGTAATCAAAACGCCCTAAAAATAGTTCAGAAAAAGACTTGTAGACATTGGTATTACTAAGAGTTTACCTGAAATAGACACAGCAGATGACTATCCAGAACTAAAGGAACTAGCCTATAAATTGACTTCAGATGATACTAATGAAATTATCGAAGAAACCTGGAACAACCTAGGTGAAATGGAGATATTTTAGTATCAGGTGGAACTGCCCTAAACCTTAAACTAAATGCCAAGTACAAGGTGGTAGACGACAGCCAGATGGCCACTGCAAAGGGTCTGTATGAAGTTGGCGTAAAGCTTGAAAAAAATAAAGAGGTTGGTGGATAGGACTTGAAAAAATAATAGAATCAGATTAACGTCATACATTAGTCCGGACCTCGACGACTTGATACAGGATTATATGGATGACAACAACATCTCCACCAAGAGCCAGGCCCGCTTGAAAGGATGTTAATAGAGTTTAAATATATAAAAATGAGGTCACTTTCCTAAGGGGAATTATAAGTGGTGGTGGCTTTCAACAGAATGCCCCCTTTATGAGCTCACAGAATGCCCCTAGGAGGCCTTTTGAATGAGGCGTGACAAGGTAAAGGATAGCATAGTGATATTTTCTCTAATATGCCCGATTAGAGTCTCATATTGACAAGTTTATATGTATGGCTTACAGTCCCTTATTAAAATTGAATATTTACCCAGAGAGACAGGAAAAATCCTGATTCTCCTTTTTATAGTCCAATTTTATGCTTTTTGGCCCTGACATATATTACGGATTGTGATATATTACAGATAAAAGATATATCATATAGTGTAATAGAAAGGGGAAAACATGGGAAGAACAGCAAACAGTGGTGCTCTTACCGAATCTATCTTTTACATCCTATTACGACTTCACAGTCCCGCACACGGTTACGCCCTTATGAAGGATATAGCCCAGATGACAGATGACCGCCTTAATTTAGGAGCAGGATCCTCTACGGAGCCTTTGGACACCCTTCAGGGGCTGGATCAAAGCCTTGGATGAATATCCACAAGATAGAAAAAGTACATAATCACGGATACAGGAAAGGAATTCTTTGAAAGGGACTTGGTTCGCTTAGAAGAAATGTTACAAAATGCAAAGAAAGTAAAGGAGGCAGCAAATGAAAACTATCGTTAAAAAGTCTTTTTTGGACATCCAAAAAGAAGAAGAATGGTTGAACCAAGAGGGTGAAAATGGCCTTATGTTAATTGGTTACCACAATGGCGAATACGAATTTGAAGATGTTTCACCAACCAAATACCAGTACAAGATCGATATTCCAAATTATACTGGTTATAAGAGGAAGAACTATCTTGCTATTTTTGAAGAAAGTGGCATATCAGTTGTTTTCAGACTATGCTGGCAGGGTCTATCTTAGAAAGAATACTGCCGATGGCCCTTTGGACCTCTATACCGACAGCAAGGAAATTAGAAATCAAATAAGCAAGCGATACGCTCATTTTTCAGCATCGGCATGAAGTCAGTTGATTTTGGGAATTTTTCTATTGTATGAGTACTTTGAATACTATAAAAGATAGCCTTCCATTTGTGTTTACAATCATTGTCGACCTAGGTCTTATTGTTTCTGGACTTATCTTCTTAGTCATGGCTATACGAAAGCACAGAAACTACTCCATCCCTAAGGATGATCTTTGGGAGTAACTTGTAAAGCAAATTATAAAAATTAGACCATAGAAGTATAAAATAAACCATAGAAGGAGGGCTTGTATTCTTATCAATATATCTAGAATACAAGCCCCTCTTTATCAAAAGTCGCTTAGTGCGATTTTTATTTGTTTAAATAAAGGCAGATAAGATATTAGTCTCATTACTCATTTATACTCAATATAGATGAGTCCGCATTGAAGGTATTAACATTGTACAAGAATAGGACATCTGTCACATCATTATTGTTAATGACATCACTAAGACTTCCAGTAAAGTACCTCATATCAACTACGCTTATCTCTGAGAAGCTAGTAGCTAGGAAAGGTATCATAGCATTGGCGTATGAGTCCTTTATAACTAAAATCTTCCTCTCTGTCTCTACACTCGTCCTGATCTTAATCTGAGAGTGGTTACCTCCTGTAAAGACCTCATACTGGTCCCTGGCCGATAACTTTGATGAGTCATAAAGACTTGGCACCTTCTTCTTAGTATCGTAATACTTTGTAATTACAGGTGCATTGTCCTGTGTTAGGTATAGGTATATATCCTCTGGCTTACCAATTTCTGCCCCTGTCTTGTAGTATAGGCTACCCCTAAATGAATCAGAGGCTTGTGACCTGTTAAAGTTGTTCTGACTAGTTGGCTCTATATTAAGTGCCTTGCAAAAATCTGTATATGCATAGAAGGCACCATCTGTAGTCCAATGATGGTCAGTCTTATAGTATAACTGCTCACTATTCTTAAGCTTATTAAATGTCTGTTCTACATCTACCATCCTCACCTTGTTGCTCAACATGGATGTTACAGCCTTCAAATAATCCGTCTGAGAGTCCACAGGAGCGTTTTTAGGCATTAGGTGACTATAAACATCAACCTTGTTAGGTACAAGCATCATAGATACCTTTAGTTTCTTATTTGAGTTAGCAAACTTATTGATTGCATCAACCTTTAGCTTGGTGATATTTGGATTTTCAGCCTTGAAACCTTCCATCAGGTATCCGTCTGAGCCCAGATATACACCATTTATCTCCTTCTTGCCCATCAACCTGTCTAGGTTGGCCTTGGTCTTTATAAAACCTGCCCTATTTGGGAATTGGTCTGACATATGTACGGCCTGTTTATCAGAGTACTTACCAGTTATAAATGATGAAATAGTAAACTTAGGCCCTTGCTCTAACTCCCTGTTTTCTGCTATGGATGTGGCCTGGTCCCTGTGAACTAGGACCGCCAACATTATCAAAATAGTCAATCCTACGAAGGCTACTGGTAGAATCCTATAAAAGGTCTTATCCAACTTTTCTCTTCTGTCACCCTTTATATATTGCCCTTGTCACCCCCTGATACCAAGAAGTTTATAAACAGGGTAAGTCCATATATGATAGTCGAAGGAATGGCCTTAAAGTTTCTAGACCTTCTTTTTGCTGGTCTGACCGCCTTATTTGGCCTCTTTTTAGACTGGATTGCCTTCTGATTTGGTCTAGTCTGGCTTGGTCTAGCCTTCTCTGGCCTTCTCTGGCCTTCTTGATCTGGTCTTGGCCTAGCATTTCTAGTTGGCTGGGCCTTTCTGATTTGGCCTCGAGGTCTAGTCTTTGTAGCCTGCTTTTGATACCTGCTTTGTAGCTGGTTTAGCAAACCTTTTCTTGTAGGCTGTTTTTATCGGCTGACTACTTGACTTTTTAGTCCTTTCCTGTCTTTCCTGACTAGGTCTAGTCTTCTTGGTTTTATTAGCAGAGCTCTTTTTTGACTAGGGCCTCTTTTGCAGTTTTTGTACTTCTAGGACCTTCTTCAGGTCTCTTTTTCTTTCTTTTTCCTAGGTGGATCATTCTTTATTTCCATTAGTTTTCTTGAGGCTTTTCAGGCATCTTCGGTTCTTCATAACGTATATTCATTTATTTCACCTCCACCTAAAATTTGAAAAGTATAAGAATGGGCTATAGCTATCTCCTACCAAGGATGCTACTGATAGAAGTACTATCAATAGATAGCATACTGACAAGAAGGCACATCCACCCCTGCCAAACCTACTTTTACATTGTTTATCAAGCCTAAAACAAAAGGACTAGCACCTATAATAGCCAATACAAATAACTTCCATGAGTTTTTTTAGTATGTATAGGGCATTTCCATCTATAAAATCCACTAGATCCGAATACCAGTAGCCTACTATAGAAGCTAGCTATCTGGGATATTCCCTGCAGGTCAAACATTACCCAACCTAAAACTACTATTAACAAGCAGTAGAAAAGCTGGATTTTTGGACTTAACTTCTGCAATATCTTAGCTAATTTGACTTTTTCTAGGTATATAATAAGGCCAAAATATAGACCCCATACCACAAAGTTCCAGCTGGCACCATGCCATAAACCTGTAACCATCCATACTACAAATATATTCCTTAGGTGCTTTTTAGCCGAACACTTACTACCACCCAGAGGGAAGTATATATAAGTCTTGAACCAGTTTCCAAGTGATATATGCCACCTTCTCCAAAATTCTGTTGCGCTCTTGGAAATATATGGATAGTTAAAGTTTTCTGCCCACTTAAAGCCAAACATATTACCTAGACCTATAGCCATATCTGAATAACCACTAAAGTCGAAGTATATCTGTAGGGTAAAGGCTATAATACCCAACCAGGCTGTTATAGCAGACATCTTTAAGTCCGGACTAGCCTTTACGCTGGCCCATACCAAAGCTAGGTTATTGGCTATTAGGACCTTTTTACCTAGTCCCAGTATAAATTTTTCTACCCCCCTACCAAATAGGTCTGGAGATGGTCTTCTCACCAATAGTTCCTTGGCCATATACGAATACTGGACTATAGGACCAGCCCCTATTTGAGGGAATATGCATACATATAAGGCGAAGTCTGTAAAACTCTTCTGAGGAGGAGTCTTGCCTGTATAGACATCAGCCATATATGAAATTATCTTAAATGTATAGAAGGATATACCAAAAGGAAGGCCTATCTCACTATCTGTAGATTAGTCCTGAATATCGTATTTATGTTGTCTATCAGGAATCCATAATATTTAAAAATGCCAATATTGCTAAATTAAATACCAATAGACACACAAAATAAAAATTTGGCCTCTTCCCTCTCGCCTGGAGTGGATAAACCTGATTCCAAACCAAGTAACTACTACAGATACCATAATCAACAATAGGTACCCTAGGGTCTCCCCAACTGTAAAAAGAATAAACTCAGTAGCAACAATAGCCATTTTTAAACCTCTTTGGTACTATGGAATATAATATAATTGCTATCGGGAAGAAATAAAATAAAAAATGTTAAACTAGTAAAACTCAATTATCTTCCCTCCCTTACTCATAATTTGCCTTGATTATTTTATTTATCAAGTCTACGTTCTCATAAGATATAAAATAGATGTAGTCGCCCTTCTTCTTCAAAAGACTAGAACTCATTATCTTATACTGGTCTGGCGCATAGTTTTTGAAGCTCTTTGACTGGTCATCCACCCTCTTTTGTATTCTTAAAAAAATGGTATCTGCATACTCTGGCTTGGCCTTTTACTATAAGGATTTCAGCCAACATATTGCTCTTAGGCACATATGAAATATACTTTTTCCACCTCTATCTTGTTTATACCATATAACTTCCTCAGGCTAAGGTCATTGCCCTTGACAAAGTTATCCATGCTTATTCTTTTTTCAATATTGGATCCAAGCGTTGCAAAATCAAGATTTCTAACCTTTACAAACTGGTAGGCCAATACAAAGACCAAAATCACCACCAAGATTAGACCATATACTTTTTCTTGTAGATAGAACTAGTCTTCACAGGTTTAATCCCTGTTTAGCTTATTCTTAATAGTCTTCCCTTCAAATCCGCCTCTATGTCCCTCGCTCTTTATTATCCTAAGCCTGGCAGTCTGTTCGTAATCTACGCCCTGCTCGGATTTGGCTCCTTGGCTGGATTTTTCTTATTTTTATCATTATTATCCAATCAGTACACCCCCTTATATATTTTCACTCAAGAAGTATAGCCAATTCTTGTAAAAATCATACTTTAGATGGATACCATCCGGTTCACTACAGATTTTTGATGTTATCAAGCCATCTGAAGGTAGGTAGTTGGCACCTGTAGCAGATGCAACAGCCTTGGTTTTCTGTATCAGAATCTTTACATTTTCATTGTTGATTCTGTCATCCTAGCCCTTTGTAATAGTCTCATTTACAGGTAAAGGGCCTGTAGATATACCTTCACTCCCGGGTCAAGCTTTTTAATCTTCTTAACCAAACTAATGTAATTCTCCTTGAAGGCCTCAGGTGTCTGGGTATTTAGGTCATTTGCCCCATAAAGGATTACTATCTGCTTTGGTTTTAAGTTTTTAATCTCATTTAAGTGCTTACTGGCCTGGTTTACATGTTCATCCTTACTAGCTAGAACGCTAGTAGGTCCTAGTATATTAGCCTGTTTCAAATATTCTGTTATTGAGTCACCAAGAAAGACCACATCATCAAACCTTGATTTGGCCTTGGTCATATTAAACTTAGTAACAGAAGTATCCTTATTTACCTTAGTTGATTTCTTCTTCCACATCGTCAATACGCTGATTTTTCTTGCTTTTTATAAATGACAATGTCCACTCTATACTGGCTTTGCCTGACCTAGCAGAATCTGCAGCATATGCCCCATATGCCGTGGCACTAGTCATAATCATCGCAGCACTAAGTGCTAAAAAGCTTACTTTTTCTCATATACATCTTCCCATTTCTATTTTTATAAATTCCTTATTAATTACCTTAAAAGTTCTGAACTGCATATTGCAAAAACACACTTATATTCTAATACTTAATTATACCATAACTGAATGATAAAAAGTAGAATTTGTGGAAAAATTGACTAATTTATCCACATATACACAGATTTATCCCTCATTTAGATCCTTTTTTCCAAAAATACCTAAATTCAGGCAATCAATAAACTAATCAAGAGGATGATACACACAATTTCATCTAGTCTAGAGTCAAGTCTCTTGCTCTTTACTAGGCTCCCATCTCCCAATCTTTCAAATAGGACTATATCATTTGAATCCTGGTGACCTACTAGGATAAATTTTTCATCCGGGCTAAGGGCAAAGTCTCTAGGATTTTTTCCACCACTCCCTATATTTTGTAAAAATCTTATGCCACCCTCGTCACCTAATTCGTATACACTAAGGCTATCATGCCCCCTATTGGATACATATAGGTTATACTTACCCGCCTTATTTTTTATCTTGCTTACCTTGATAGCTGCCCCACTATTGCCTGTGAAGCTCTCAGAGCCCACAGGAAGGCTTGAAACCCTATTTACATGTCTTAATATACCCTTGACATCATCATAGGCTAGAACCTCAACTGTGGAGTCTAATTCCCCCATCAGGTATGCATACTTCGAGTCCGGACCAAAGACCATATGCCTAGGCCCCATACCAGGCCTTGTCTGGTAGCTTGCAACCAGAACTGCCCTATTATCATCAATACAATAGGTATCAATCCTATCTCCCCCTAAATTTACAACTAAGGTATATTTATCATTGGGGTCCTTGATAGCCATATGGCACCTAGGCCCATCCTGGTTGGGACTAACAGGACCAGATCCCTCAAGCCCTATGGACTTGGCCAGGCTCAATCCAACCTTGTCCAAGGATAGGATATCCAACCTTCCCAGGTGGTAGTTGCTGGCATATAAAAGAGATTTTTTCTGGTCAAAATACAGGTGGCAGGGAGCCTTGCCCAACTTGCCCACCTCACTTATAAAATCAAGTTGTCCCCTCTCCTTATCAAAATCGTAGGCTAGGACTCCACCTTCATCCCTAGAGCTAAGGACAAAAAGTTTATTGGCCTCAAGAGCCATATAGGAAGGGTCTTCTATCTCCAAGAGGAGCCTACTCTGGTCCTTAGCCCTAGGTCCAAGAAGCTTATCACAAGCAAGCTTTTCCTTACCAGCTAAGCTTGAATTCATACATCCTTTATTATCTGCCTTTTCATGGCCTAATCCGTCAATACCTATATTAAGGATATGTATACCCTTGTTAGACCTCCTGGTATAACCACCCAATATAAATCTATATTCTTTCATAATTTACCTCACTATAAGTCCAAAAACCCCCTTCTTCTGGGTTTTGACTAGAAAATACTAGGTTAGTGCCTTTAGCTTTATATTAAAAAGAGCCGCCCGATCCCTAACGATACAGACAACCCTTTTTAATAAGCAAATTAAATCTTTAATTATTTAACTTCTACTGTTGCACCAGCAGCTTCAACTTTTTCCTTGATCTGCTCAGCTTCTTCCTTAGATACGCCTTCCTTAACAGCCTTTGGAGCGTTGTCAACAACTTCCTTAGCTTCCTTCAAGACCAAGACCTGTTATAGCTCTAACTTCCTTGATTACTCCAACCTTTTGAAGAACCAGCTGATGCTAGGATAACATCGAATTTCGCTCTTTTCTTCTCCACCTGCAGCTGCACCACCTGCAGCACCAGCAACCATAACTGGAGCTGAAGCAGATACACCGAATTTTTCTTCTGCAGCCTTAACTAATTCATTTAATTCTAACACTTTCATGTTTTCTATAGCTTCTAAAAATCTGTTCTATTGTCATTATATTGCACCTCCGTGTATTATTTGTTTTTCTAAATTAAAATTTGTCTTATGCGATTTCTCGCTGATTTATACTACCAAACCGGCAGCCTCAACCCGCCTTATAGGTAGATTTATTAAGCTTTCGTAACTTCTTCGTCCTGCTTTTTTGCAAGAGCATCCAATAGGTAAACAAAGTTTGACATTGGAGCCTTCAAGCTGCCAAGAAGTTTATGCGATAAGTTCTTCTCTTGATGGTATAGACGCAAGAGAAACGATCTTTGCTTCATCGTAGAATTCACCTTCGACTACACCCATCTTTAGAGTGATCTTGTCAGGATTCTTATCCATGAAAGCCTTAAGTACTCTAGCTGGAGCAACTGCATCTTCATAACCGAATGCTATTGCGTTTGGACCTACTAGTAGCTCATCGTTGAAGTTAGCATATACATCTCCTTCGATCTGGCTAGCAGCTCTTTCTTACCAAAAGTATTCTTGTCATACCTTGTAATCAACACCAGCTTCTCTCATCTGACTTCTCAAATCTGTAACCTGTTCAACTGTTAATCCCTTGTAATCTACAACGATAACAGAAGCAGCCTTTTCAAACTTTTCTGCTATTTCAGCAACTACAGCTGATTTTAATTCTATAGCCTTACTCATATTCTTAGTGCACCTCCTTCACAAAAATAAAGTTTAGCACTCACCGTATAAATATTAAAGCCCCTTGTTATCAGCAGACAACAAGGGCGCAAGTATCACGTATATCGCAACCTCGGTGGGAAATTAAGCTTAGGCACCCACTGTCTACGGCAAATCTATTCTTCTTTAACATTGACAATATATCATATATGTCAACCTGTGTCAACAGTATTTTTATTATTCAGTAACTCTAACTGGGTTTACTTTTACACCAGGTCCCATTGAAGAAGCAACTGTTACGCTTCTAAGGTACTGACCCTTAGCAGCAGATGAGCTGATTTCGATTATAGCCTCTATTAGAACCTTGAAGTTATCGAATAATTTTTCCTGGCCGAAAGATGCCTTACCAACTGGAACGTGGATGATGTTAGTCTTATCTAGTCTATATTCAACCTTACCAGCCTTTGATTTCATCAATAGCCTTAGCTACATCAAATGTAACTGTACCAGACTTAGGATTTGGCATTAATCCCTTTAGGACCAAGTACTCTACCTAGTCTACCTACTACACCCATCATATCTGGAGTAGCAACAACTATATCAAAAGTCAAACCAGTTTTTCTCCTGGATCTTCTGAACTAGTTCTTCAGCACCTACAAAAATCAGCTCCTGCAGCTTCTTCTTAGCCTTTTTCACCCCTTAGCGAAAACCAATACTCTCTTTGTCTTACCTGTACCCGTGTGGTAACATCGATAGCACCTCTAACCTGCTGGTCAGCATGTTCAGAGTCAACACCCTAACTTTGATGTGGGCTTCTACTGTTTCATCAAACTTAGCACTTGCAGTTTCAACTACTAGTCCTAGAGCCTGTGAAGCATCATAGTAAAAACACTTCTGTCTACTTTTTGCAAACGCCTCAGCGTATCTCTTACCTTTTCTTGCCATTTTAATAATCCTCCTTGTGGTAATACGGTTTTTAACCTCCCACTAATAAAGACACCGTCTTTACAGTGTTGTCAACTATTTATTAGTCAACTACTTCTACACCCATACTTCTAGCAGTACCAGCGATCATCTTCATAGCTGATTCAACTGTAGCAGCATTTAAGTCCTTCATCTTTAACTCAGCTATTTCCCTAACCTGAGCTGATGTTATCTTTACCAACCTTCTTCTTGTTTGGTTCCCCAGAACCTGACTGTAGGTTGATAGCCTTCTTGATTAGTATAGCAGCTGGTGGAGTCTTAGTTATGAAACTAAAAGACCTATCCTGGTATACACTGATTACAACTGGTATAATCATGCCTGCCTGATCTGCTGTCTTAGCATTAAATTCCTTTGTGAAAGCCATTATATTCACACCGTGCTGTCCTAGTGCTGGACCAACTGGTGGAGCTGGAGTGGCCTTTCCTGCAGGTATCTGTAGCTTAATCTGACCTATTATTTTCTTAGCCATTGTGTTGCACCTCCTTATATTTTTTCTATATTTTCAAGCCCTAGTGTTACTAAAGCCTTCCTACCAAAATGCATTTACATAGACTTTTTACTTCTTTTTTTCTCAATGTTTACATCTTCTATCTCGACATTGTCGACAAAAGCACCACTAATTACTCTTACTGTATCGCCAGGGTTTAAATCTATTTCACCGCTGACAATCTTTGATGCCGGAAGTTCTATTCCCATAGCCCTTACCTCATCAACTGTTAGTGGAACTGGTTTTGATCCAGGTCCTACAAACCCAGTTACCCCCTTAGTGTTTCTGACAACATACCAAGATTCATCAGTCATCTCCATCTTTACAATAACGTAACTTGGAAATACCTTTCTCTGAACCATCTTTTCCTTGCCAGTCTTTGTAGTTGTTACTACATCTTCTGTAGGAACTATTACCTGTTCGATAATATTTTTCCATTCCCCTGTTCTTTACAGTGTTTTCAATTGTAGTTTTTACTTTGTTTTCATGACCGGAATAAGTATGAACAACATACCATTGCATATCTCTTTCTTCTGACATCAAAATATTCCTTTCAACGCTTAAGATCAACCGACTACTTAATCAATAGACTAAGTGCCTTTGATAATCCTAAATCTACTAGCCATACAAATAGGGTAGACACAATAACAACTCCAAGTACTACACCAGTCTTACCTGCAAGTTCTCCAACTGTGGGCCAAGTTACTTTCCTAAGTTCCTGACCTGTACCCTTTATAAACCCTACTTTTTTTTCTGATACTTGTACATTTTCCTTTGCCATTAACTCACATCCTTTACTTAGCTATATTACTTAGTTTCCTTATGAGTAGTGTGCTTCTTACAGAACTTACAATACTTCTGTAGTTCAATTCTGTCAGGATTGTTCTTCTTATTCTTAGTTGTGTTGTAGTTTCTCTGACTACATTCTGTACACGCTAAAGTTACTTTTAACTCTCATCTGTTACACCTCCAAATTTGATTTTTATATATGATGATATAGCTTCCTGAAAAATCAAGTAACTATTACCTTCCAAAAATTGTATTTTTTTACACCTCAAATTGACGACTCTATTCGGCCGTCTAAAATAAAATACCATACTATCTTTCTTTGTCAATGATTTCAATGTTTTTCACCCACTTATTTTTTTATAGCCACCCAGATTGATTTTTTCCTAGGTGGCTATATAGTGAATAAACTTTGAGATCTGAAGAACTAATAAATTAAATTCTTAAAAGTAGAGTTCTTCATCAGGTTCTTAAATAGGGGTACACCCAAGACTGTTACTATTATGAATTCAGACAACATTATCTGGAGCAGTCACCAATATAAATGATACTGGCTCCGGAGAAACAAAGACTATCTCCAAGCCTATCAAGATACTAAAGACTGCTGGCATCAAGGATGCTATCCATATATTTTTATCTTGGACATAGCAGTCAAGGCCAAGAAAGAGGCCAGGGTCCCAACTACCACATCTATCATACCCAGTGATGACAGTAGATTTGAAATTGCACATCCCACTGTCAATCCCACTATATATTCAGGATTGAAAAATGCCAATAGGGTCATTACCTCTGATATCCTAAACTGGATTGGTCCATAAGATAGGGATGGAATCATCCATGTAAGCACCGCATAAATAGCAGCTATCATGGCCTGTCTTACCAGTACCTTCCTCTTTACTAAAGTTTTTGCATTCATATTCCTATTCTCCTCCTACACCAAAATCAGTATTGTCCCAGAGAATTTCAATATTTTCCATATCTTCCATATAGGAATACTGGTCCCTAAAGTAGTCAATTATAGACTGGTCCGTCTTTACCGGAGTAGTATTCTCCACATATATATTGATACAGCCCCTCTTAAAATTCTCCTGTAGAAGTTTCATGTCCCTGTCTATCATCTCTCTCGTCTGTCCCTCTATACCCACTAGGAGACATATATTGTCAAAATATGAAGCCACCTCTTTAGCATCCTTGAAGTATATATTCTTGTTCAAGTAGCCATTTCTAAAATCATCATCAAAACTTTCAATTCCACACTTGAAGGATACCTCTATCCCATCAAAAAAGTCCCTAATTTCATCTAACCTAGTCCTGTAGTTGTAGTAGGCTTCAAAGAATATCTCCCTGATACCCTTGGCCTTACATACCTCTTTGATGTCTTTTAGGGTCTCTTTAGGCAGTTCAAAGACTGAGGCTGAATTAATTACCTCTAGTCTGCCATACAAACCCTTGACATCTTCTAGGACCTTCTTATTCACACTAATCATTTCTTCTTCATCAATTGAGTTATCGACGATATAATCACAAAAAACAGCGCCCCCATCTACACGGATAAGAACGCAGTAAAACTATCTCTTGGATTTTTTTATCGTCAATTAGACTATAACGATTCATTTAACCACATCCTTGTTTTTAAGTAGGTGACAAGAAAACTCTATATCTTGTTTTTTAAGCAGGTGACAAGAAAACTCTAGCCCCTATTATACCCACTTTTTAAGTCCGTGTCAAACATTATTACAAGCTATTTAGCGGCCCACTCCTTGGCAATCTCTACCAATAAATTAGCGCCAGCCTCCAGGGCCTCCACACTTATCATTTCATTCCTGCCGTGGAAATTGATCCCCCCGGCAAAGAGGTTTGGACAAGGCAGCCCCATAAAGGATAGTCTAGAACCATCAGTCCCTCCCCTTATAGGGATTATTCTTGGCTCTATATCCAGGTTTTCCATTGCCTTGACCGCTATATCTACCACTTCCATGTGGTCTTCAATTACCTCTCTCATATTGTAGTAGGAGTCTTCGATTGTAAGGCTAATCCTACCACCATGCTCCTTAGATAGGTTGGAAATTCCTGTTTCAAAAAAGTCTTTCATTTCTTCAAACTTATCCCTATCGTGGTCCCTTATTATATAGTTAAGGACTGTCTCCTCTGTAGACCCCTTGATGTCATTCAGGTGGAAGAAGCCCTCATAACCCTCTGTCGTCTCCGGCCTTTTGTTTTCTGGAAAGGCCTCCATAACCTGGCCTGCTATATAGATGGAATTGACCATCTTACCCTTGGCTGAACCTGGATGGACATTCCTTCCCTGTATTTTTACCACAGCAGATGCAGCATTGAAGTTTTCATACTCTAGCTCTCCAAGCTGGCCCCCGTCAAAGGTGTAGGCATACTTGGCACCAAACTTTTCTACATCAAAATAATCGGCCCCACAGCCTATCTCCTCATCTGGGGTAAAGGCCACCATTATATCCCCATGCCTTATATGGGGATTTTCAACCAGGTATTCCAGGCCTGTCATAATCTCAGCTATTCCAGCCTTATCATCTGCCCCTAGGAGGGTATTTCCATCTGTTACTATTATAGTTTGTCCCTTGAAGTCCCCTATCTCCGGATAATCTTTTAGGCTCGTAACTATTCCCTTTTCTTCATTCAAGATTATATCCCCACCATCATAGTTTTCTATAAACCTAGGCTTGACGTCCCTACCTGACAGGTCTGGGCTAGTATCCATATGGGCGATAAAACCTATTGCTACAAGGCCTTCCTCATTAGCTGGCAACTTGGCCATGACATAGCATTTTTCATCCAGACTAATATCCTCTAGCCCCATTTCTTCCAACTCTGCAACCAATATTCTAGCAAGGTCAAATTGCTTTGCTTGTAGATGGGCTGGTTTTAGACTCCGGATCTGACTGGGTGTCTATTGATATATACTTCAAAAATCTTCCTAATACTTTTTTTCTCATTTTGATTCTCCTTAAAAAGAGGTGCCCTAGACACCTCTTCAAAATTAATCATTATATTTAATTCCTATGACCTGATAGAAGAGTCATACCTCATTAAAAATTAAATTTTTATTAAGTTCTTTATAGCATACCGCTAATCAAAAAGTCAAGTTGTCTAGACCGGGGTCCTATGATACAATATTCTTTGTTCTAATGTGCGCCTATAGCTCAACTGGATAGAGCTGCAGACTCCCGGATCTGTGAGTTGTGGTCTGAATCCTACTAGGCGTGCTTTTTTATTAATTTTTAACATTTTTATTTTATAGGAGCAGACTATGTACGTACTTTTAGGGAAGAACTAATCAGCAGCGATGATATAAAAATGAAATCCAGGAAAAACCTTGTTCAGGGTGGAAACAGACCTTACCAAGGCTACCAAGAGGGAAGATGTTATGGCCTTTTAAGCTATCTATACCTACACAAGACCTTGAACCTGGTGTAAAATTTGACTGGGATAAGAGCAGGCTAGTGGAGGATATATTTTCCAAGGCCCAGTCTCTACAAAAGACTTCCTGGCCTTTTTCCCAAAAATACACTATCCAGACTTCTTCTGCTCTACAAGTGGGACGAGATGGAAGATAGGATTTATCTAGTAGTGGTAATAGCCAACATAGATATAAAGATGAAAAAGTTAGAATTGGATATACTTAAACATGATGAAGCAGGTAGACTAGGCTACCTGCTTTTTATATTCAAGTTTAGTCGTCAACTTTATACACATCCATCTTTACCAATCAATAAAAAGAAATTTTAAGAATATTTGTTTATTTTTCAAAAATTCCGTAATATAAAAGTTAATAAAATCACATTTTTGAAAAACAAACATCTTATTCTGGTTAATTAAGTAAAAATATGAAGAATACAGTAAAAATTATATTATAAAAACATTAAAAGCTATTGACCTTTTATTTATAAGTGCTATAATATAAGTACAAGGACAGATAAATAACAAACATACTTGTACACTCAAAACCAACTTATTTAGAACATAAGAGTATTATTTAAAACCTGATATTTTTCGTAAGAATACAGAGCTTCTGGGTCTCTGTATTCTTATTTTCTAACCTGATTATTTATTGTCAAATATAGGCTTTTCAATCTAGTAAAGAATTTAAGTACAAGGTCAATTTCCTATACCTTTGCTAAAAATATCTCAAACTATGGCTTATTATATTCAGTTAAATACGTCTTCATCAAACTTTATATCAAAAATTTGATACCCATATTTTTAAATTTACGGTGGTAATTTATACAATTTTATGTTAATATGTTATAGTAACAGTTGATAATATGTCCTCGTAGCTCAGCTGGATAGAGCACTCGCCTCCCCAAGCGAGGGGTCGGAGGTTCGAATCCTCTCGAGGACGCTTAAAATCATAGGTAAATTACCTATGATTTTTATGCCCCTAAACCCTATCTTCCTTTATTTCATAAAAAAGAGAGACCCTGTCCCTCTATAAAAATTATTTTTTTCTACAAGCTTGTCTATCCAACAGAAGAATTCTTATACAGGCAAGTCACCTGTCTCTACCTTACCCCTTGCCTAGGTATTTCAAAGTATGCTTCAATAGTACTGGGGAAAATATAGTAGTTACCACCACCATTAGTATTACCGGAGAAAACATAGATTCCTGAATAAGGCCCAACTGATGCCCCTTTTCTGCAACTATTAAGGCTACCTCTCCTCTTGATACCATACCAATACCAATATTTAAAGCCTCATACTTGTCATACTTACAGATTAAGGCACCAAAACCAGCACCAACTATCTTGGTAATGATAGCCACAATTACAAGAATAATAGAAACCATAAAACATTGCTATTAAACTTTCCCAAATGTGTCTTTAGCCCAATACTTGCAAAGAATAGTGGGGCAAAGAATAGATAGGAGAGAACGTTCATCTTTCTTACGATCTCATTTCTAACACTAAATCTACTAAAAATCATACCTACCAAATAGGCACCTGTAATATCTGCTATACCAACATACTTTTCTGATATGTATGCAACCAACATTACCAGGGCAAATACATGTATAGATACCCTTCTCTGGTCCGTCTTGAAATCCAAAAACCTGGCCAGAAAAGTTGTTACTACTGACAAGATAAAGATGGCTATAAAGTATAGGACTATCTTTATCAATACATTAGACAAACTGACATTTGCATCCTTAAAACTAGTTACAAATGTTAAAATTATAATTCCTATTATATCATCCACTATAGCCGCTCCCAAGATGGCATTACCTATCCTGCTATTGGCATAACCCAATTCTTTCAAGGCTTCTATGGTAATACTTACAGAAGTAGCAGTCAAAACAACCCCTACAAATACTGCCTTTAGAAGATCTGCCTCAAGTCCCATCTTAAATTTTAAGAAGAAAATATAGGACAGGGTTCCTCCTACTAGGGGAATTGCCACTCCAAAGACTGCTATAGTAAGATAGGACACGCTATTTCTCTTAATTTCTGCCAAGTCTGTATCCAGACCTGCCATAAACATCAATATGATAACCCCTATCTGGGATACTTGGTCCAAAAAGGCCGTATCCTTTACTATTCCTAACATTGACGGACCAATAATTACACCTGCCAACAAGGCCCCAACCACTTGAGGTAATTTGATTTTTTCCGTCAAAAAACCAAATACTTTTGTTGAAAATAGTATTATCAGCTATACTCAACAGATAAGTGTAATCCAACATAAAAATCGCCCATATACCAACTTAAATATAAAACATGTTTTAGTAGTCAACCTATACTTGGTCATCCACCATCTGTACGTACTCTAACACATCAAAACCCAACCTCTTATAAAGGTCTATAGCCCTCTTATTAGTTCCACAAACCTCTAACCTGTACCTTACTGCTTCAGGAAAGTTTTCCTTGACCTTGGCAAAATATTCTTGGGCTATACCCATAGACCTGTATTCTTCACTTATATAAAGATCCTCTAGCTGTATGGTGATTCCTGCCACCTCTGAAGCATAATAGCTGGTCACTATACCAAACCCAACCAAATTTCCATCATACCTTGCTTCATATCCCTTGATAGAATGTTCCCTTGATAGGATGTCATTCAAAAGCCTCTCTATAATCGACTCATCTACTGGATCAGCCACTGCATCTGACCTATAAAAATGCATCATCATGCCCAAAAGGTCATCATAATTTTCCTTTTTAAAATCTTCAAACTCAACCATATAAACTCCTACTTACTAGCACTTTTTGATGTATAAATTCAATTACATTTTTACATGTTTAATATATAGTATATCATATTTTTAATCTTATATTCTATTAATTTGCCTTTTGTTTGATTATAAATATATTAAAAAGGGCTCTATGTCAAATAACGTTGGTGATAATTTAAATCAATAAAATCTATTAAATTATGCGGCAGCATCCATAGCAAAACTGATAACTATGGATGTTGCCCTTTGTATCTTATACCTTTCCATAAGCATTATCCTTGCCTTAAAATTCCTAAAACTCCTATATCCGTAGGATACTTTTAATTACCTTTATCTTGTTATTTTTACCCTCCACCATAGCATTCTGTATAATCATATTTTTAATGAGTTTAGCACATACTTTTCTAAGCTTTTTAAGGCTTTTTATACTCTTCCTAAAAACACATGGGAATTTCATCAGTCCTAGTATTTAGAATGTCTTCAAAGCATAGCTACATCATTATTAGATATACTTAATAGGAAGTTTTTGATAAAAATCATAGGCTTCTAAGTTGGGGAATTTTTCTTAACATATAATCTAATATATCAACTGAACTGGTCATATTTTTAAAGTGTCTCATTCTTGTAAAAATATATCCTGTTTAGCTCTCTTGTCAAGAGCTGTACTATGTGGAATTTATCAACTACGATATTGGCATTTGGAAAGACCTTCTTGGCAAGATCAATATATGGCCTATACATGTCTGTAGTTACATATTCGACCATCTTTCTTGCCTTTAGTGGATAGGAGTTAAAATACTCAAAGAAGTATCTTTGTCTTCTATCCGCCAGGATATCAAAAATATGACCAGCTTCTAAATCAGTTAAATTTACACTCATGGATGCATCAACTGTATTTACTGACTTAAATTCGTCTATTGATAGAATCCTAGGAAGATAATTTTTTCTTCTCCTATCTTCAGTTAAACGGAGTATTCTAGCAACACTACCAGGAGATACACAGTGTTCTCTTGCAATTAAGTCCATTGACTTAGTCTCACATAGGTTTAAAACTATGGACCTCTTAACATCATTCGATATGAAGCACCCCTTATCTACGATAGGTGTTTTGGCCATAAATGTTGACTCACAATGCTTACAGAAAAACCTCTGCTTTTTTTAACCATCAATATCAAAGGGTTTGTATTAACCCTATTAAAAAGTATTTTTACAGTCTGACTTCCATTTTTAGTTATGTCATAATTTTCATTGACTACACCACACTTAGGGCAGCAAGTCGGCCTATATGAAAGCTTTTCCTCTTAGGACTGTATATTCTATCCCCTTGATATTTTCTTTTTGTTCCTAAAATTACTAAATTGTTATCGTTAATTCCTAAGATTTCTGTTATATTAGCATTAGAACACATATCATTTCTCCTTATTATGACGATTTAAATTATACATGAGATTTGATGTGTTCCTATTTTTATAAATTTAGCGTTGGGAGAATTTTTTTCTCACCAACGCTAAATATTATACTAACCCAAAAGGGCTATAACCCTTCTATTTCGTAGTGGTAGATAGCCCTAATTTTGTTCCTGTTTTATTTTATATGTGATTCGTTTTGGACTTTTAGTAGGCCCTTATAAACCTAAACCTTATTTTCCATCGTCCTTTTTGAAAGTTAAGAACCAGTCTAGCATATTATACTTGCTAGTGTCCTTAGCCAATTCCACTCTCTGCTCAACTTCTTCACGAGTTGTTGGAGGAGGAACGATTACGTCCTTGCCTGGTTCCCCAGTTAGCTGGTAGGGCAACTCCGTCCTTTTCAGCCTTCTGTAGGCCTATTAGGACACGCTTTATTTCAGCAAAGTTTCTACCTAGTGATGCCGGGTAGTATAGGATAGTCTTGATGATACCCTGTGGATCAATGAAGAATACTGCCCTAACTGCATGAGTGTCAGATTCACCCTGTAACATACCATATGCCTTAGCAACTTCCATCCTAATATCAGCTATTAGAGGGAATTTTACCTTTGGCTTTTCTATTCCATCCCATGTATAGTTTTCTATAGCTTCCAACCAGCCAAGGTGTGAATGCAATGAATCTATAGACAATCCAACTAATTCAGTGTTGTGTGCTAGGAACTCATCATGCATACTAGCAAATGTCATGAATTCTGTAGTACAAACTGGTGTAAAGTCTGCTGGATGTGAGAATAGTATTACCCACTTACCTTCAAAATCATTAGGGAAATGCATAGGTCCCTTTGTTGTCACAGCCTCAAATTCTGGCGCCCTAGTTCCTATTAATGGGAAGTTTACCTTTTCCTGTAATACGTCTAATCTTTCTTGGTTCATATCTTAATCCTCCTTATTTTTATAACATCTTTATTGATATCTCGATAGGGTTATTACTTCTTCCCTACTCAATCTCCCTGGCATTAATGATACTGAATATTATTAATACCTACTTTTTATTATACCGTACTTTTTGGACCTTTAAACATATTTTTTTCTAAATTTTATAAAAATAAATACCTATATCAAAAAATGGAGGCTGGCATCCTTTATATACGTAGAATGCCTCGCCTCCATTGTGATCTTCACTCGACTTAATCGTCAGTTACCTAGATCATTTTCATCTAGATCGTAGTCGCTGTGTACTTCTTCTGTTGCTTCAGCTGTTTCCTCAACAAGCTCTTCAACTTCTTTTTCTATTGCTATATTCCTGTATTTCTTCATACCTGTACCTGCTGGTATCAATTTACCAAGGATTACATTCTCCTTTAAGCCTATCAAGTGGTCTTTCTTACCCTTGATAGCAGCGTCTGTAAGGACTCTTGTAGTCTCCTGGAATGATGCGGCTGACAAGAATGAGTCAGTTGCAAGAGAAGCCTTTGTAATACCTAATAGGACCCTCTTAGCCACTGCTGGCCTTAGGCCCTGCTCAAGAGCCTCTTCATTACACTTGTTGTATGTAAGGACTTCTTCATATCCACCTGGCAGTAGGTCTGTATCACCTGGATCTTCAACCTTAACCTTGGATAACATCTGTCTTACTATTACTTCTATGTGCTTGTCGTTGATATCAACACCCTGTAACCTGTACACTCTCTGTACTTCCTTTACGATGTAATCCTGTACACCACCGATTCCCTTAACCCTAACTATATCGTGTGGGTTAATAGAACCCTGTGTCAAAGGTTCACCAGCTTCTATATAGTCACCGTCTTTTACCTTTAGCCTAGATCCGTACGGTATCTGGTATGTTTCTGCTTCGCCATCATCTGAAGTAACTACTACCTCTTTTCTCTTGGTTGTTTCATCAACTTCTACCCTACCTGATATTTCAGTGATAACAGCTAGACCCTTTGGCTTACGAGCTTCGAAAAGCTCCTCGACTCTAGGAAGACCCTGCGTGATATCTCCACCGGCTACACCACCTGTATGGAATGTACGCATTGTAAGCTGGGTACCCGGCTCACCGATTGATTGGGCAGCTATGATACCTACTGCCTCACCTATGTTTACTGGCTTACCAGTAGCAAGGTTTCTACCATAGCACTTAGCACACACACCATGTTCTGTCTTACAGTTTAGAACAGTTCTAATCTTAACCTTTTCGATACCACAATCTATAATCTTATCTGCGTCATCTTCTGAAATCATATGGTCACCTGGAACTACCTCTTGGCCAGTCTCTGGGTTTAGAACTGGATCTATAGTGTACCTACCTATTATTCTGTCTCTCAAATCCTCTATGACTTCATTACCATCCCTAATAGCAAATACATCTGTAGTTTCTCTTGTTCCACAGTCTATATCCCTTACTATAACATCCTGGCTGACGTCAACTAGTCTTCTTGTCAAGTAACCTGAATCGGCTGTACGAAGGGCAGTATCGGCTAGACCCTTTCTAGCTCCATGCGAAGATGTAAAGTATTCCATTACTGATAGACCTTCACGGAAGTTAGATTTAACTGGAATTTCCACCGTCTTACCTGATGCATTGGCCATCAGACCACGCATACCAGCCAGCTGTCTGATCTGGTTCTTAGAACCTCTGGCTCCTGAATGGGCCATTATGAATATATTGTTCATTCTGTCTCAGACCATCCATTAGGGCATCAGTTACCTTATCAGTAGTTTCTGTCCAAGTTTCTATTACCTTTTCATATCTTTCATCGTTTGATATAAGACCCCTTCTATAGGCCTTTTCATACTTATCAACTAGGTCTTCAGCCTCCTTGATATATGTATACTTGGCTTCTGGTATATCCATATCGGCAACGGCAACTGTGATACCACCAACTGTTGAATACTTGTAACCCATAGCCTTTACATAGTCAAGAAGCTCTGCAGTCTTAGTATTTCCATGCTTTCTAAAGCACTTGTCTATAATCTTTCCTAGTGACTTCTTGTCTGCCAGGAAGTCTACCTCTAGGCTGAATGGGTCCTTGTCCCTGTCTACAAATCCTAGGTCCTGAGGTATACCTTCATTGAAGATAAACCTACCAACTGTAGATTCAACTAGGGAAGACCTACCATCATCTAGGGTTAATCTCATCTTTACTAGGGCATGCAACTCTACCTTATGGTTGAAGTATGCCAATAATAGTTCATTGTAGTCCTTGAAGACTGAACCTGTACCCTTTGCACCCTCCTGGGCTTCTATTGTCAAATAATATGAACCAAGAACCATATCCTGAGAAGGAGTAGTTATTGGGGCACCATCCTTAGGTGCTAGGATATTATTTACAGATAGCATTAAGTACCTAGCCTCTGCCTGGGCCTCTACTGATAGTGGCACATGGACAGCCATCTGGTCACCGTCAAAGTCGGCATTATAGGCTGTACAAACCAGTGGATGAAGCTTGATAGCCTTACCCTCTACCAGGACTGGCTCGAAGGCCTGAATACCTAGTCTATGTAGGGTAGGGGCACGGTTAAGTAGGACTGGGTGGCTCTTGATTACATCTTCAAGTACATCCCATACTTCTGGCTTTACCTTTTCTACTATAGTCTTGGCAGACTTGATGTTGTGGGCAAAGCCTCTTTCTACTAGCTTGTCCATTACAAATGGCTTGAATAGTTCAAGGGCCATCTTCTTTGGAAGACCACACTGGTAGAACTTAAGCTCTGGACCAATCTACGATAACAGAACGACCGGAATAATCAACTCTCTTACCTAGTAGGTTCTGTCTGAAACGTCCCTGCTTACCCTTTAGCATATCTGATAGTGACTTAAGAGGTCTATTACCTGGTCCTGTAACCGGCCTTCCCCTTCTACCATTGTCTATTAGGGCATCTACTGCTTCCTGTAGCATTCTTTTTTCATTTCTAACTATGATTTCTGGAGCCCCTAATTCAAGAAGTCTCTTCAATCTGTTATTTCTGTTTATAACCCTCCTATAAAGGTCATTTAGGTCAGATGTAGCAAACTCTACCACCATCCAACTGAACCATTGGTCTTAGGTCTGGTGGGATTACTGGTATAGCCTCAAGGATCATCCATTCTGGCTTGTTACCTGACTTCTTGAAGGCCTCTACTACTTCTAGCCTTCTGATAGTTCTAACCCTCTTCTGACCAGTCGCATCCTTCAAGTCTTCCTCAACTCAGCTGACTGAGCTTCAAGGTCTATCTTTTCTAGTAACTTCTTTACTGCTTCTGCACCTATACCAACTTCAAATTCATAGCCATACTTCTCAACAGCATTCCTATATTCTCTTTCTGTCAGTACCTGCTTATAGGCTAGGCCAGTATCACCTGGATCTGTAACCACATATGATGCAAAGTACAATACCTTTTCAAGAGACCTTGGTGACATATCAAGTAGTAGTCCCATCCTTGAAGGTATACCCTTGAAATACCAGATATGAGACATAGGAGCAGCTATCTCTATATGACCCATTCTCTCTCTTCTTACCTTGGCCTTAGTTACTTCAACACCACACCTATCGCACACTACGCCCTTGTATCTTACTCTTCTATACTTACCGCAGTGGCATTCCCAGTCCTTTGTAGGTCCAAATATTCTTTCACAGAATAGACCATCCTTCTCTGGCTTCAATGTTCTATAGTTAATTGTTTCTGGTTTCTTAACTTCTCCCCTTGACCACTGTCTTATTCTCTCCGGAGATGCCAAACCTATTTTTATCGACTCAAAATTGTTTAATTCAAACAAGGAGTTCTCTCCCTTCTTTCGATACTATTAATTTTATTTAAACGCATCTCGGTAACTGTTAAAACCTACAGCTACCAAGATACCACCATCTTTACCTCATAGATAATAAATATCCATTAAAATCCCAGTCTTCCTAGAATTCATCCTCGTATTCATCATATGAATCGTCACCTTCAAAGCTGTCATCTTCATCACTGAATTCCTCTATCTCTTCAAAGTCACCCTCTTCATTATCGTTGAATTCATCATATGAATCATCAACTTCTTCTATCATGTGACCTTCTTCTATATCATCTGTTACAATGCTTTCTATCTTGAATTCTCCAACAGCTTCTTCTTCATCATCTACTGATTCCTTGATGTCTATTGCTAGACCCTTCTGGTCAAGGGCACTGACATCCAAGCACAATGACTGCAATTCCTTCATCAATACTCTGAATGATTCCGGCATTCCTGGCTCTGGTATATTTTCACCCTTAACGATAGCTTCATATGTTTCAACCCTACCCTTAACGTCATCTGACTTAACTGTCAAGATTTCCTGTAGGATATGAGATGCACCATAGGCTTCTAGGGCCCAAACTTCCATTTCTCCGAATCTCTGTCCACCGAACTGGGCCTTACCACCTAGTGGCTGCTGAGTTACTAGTGAGTATGGTCCTGTACTTCTTGCATGTAGCTTGTCATCAACCAGGTGGTGTAGCTTCAAGTAGTACATGTAACCAACTGTGATTCTGTTATCGAAACTTTCGCCTGTACGTCCATCATATAGGGTTAATTTACCATCTCTTGGGTAACCTGCCATTTCAAGAGCATCCATGATATCATATTCGTTAGCTCCATCAAATACTGAAGTAGCTACATACCAGCCTAGCTTCTTAGCAGCTAGACCCAAGTGCATTTCAAGTACCTGTCCGATGTTCATACGAGAAGGTATACCCTGTGGATTCAAGACAATATCCATAGGAGTACCATCGTCCATGAATGGCATATCCTCTTCTGGTAAAAACTCTTTGAGATAACACCCTTGTTACCGTGACGACCTGCCATCTTGTCTCCAACCTTGATTTTTCTCTTCTTGGCTATATAACACCTTACAAGTTCATTTACACCTGGAGACAGGTCATCTCCATTTTCCCTAGTGAAGATTCTGATATCAACTATGATACCTGACTCTCCATGAGGAACCTTTAGAGAAGTATCTCTTACCTCCCTGGCCTTTTCACCGAAGATAGCCCTAAGAAGTCTTTCTTCAGCTGTCAGTTCAGTTTCTCCCTTAGGAGTAACCTTACCTACTAGGATATCTCCTGAGTCTACCTCAGCACCTATCCTGATAATACCCCTATCATCAAGGTTCTTGATGGCATTTTCACCAACATTAGGTATGTCTCTAGTGATTTCTTCTGGTCCTAGCTTTGTATCTCTGGCTTCACACTCATATTCTTCTATATGAATTGTAGACAGCCTATCTTCCTTTACAAGTCTTTCATTGATAAGTACGGCGTCCTCGTAGTTGTAACCCTCCCATGTCATGAAGGCTATCAAACAGTTTCTACCAAGGGCAATTTCACCATGGTCAGTAGCTGGACCATCGGCAATTACATCTCCTGCCTTGACCTCTTCGTTCTTGCTGACTATTGGGGCCTGGTTTACACAAGTACCAGAGTTTGACCTCTTGAACTTAAGTAACTTGTACCTATCCTTGTCTCCATTTTTCCTTCTTGATGATGATTTCGTCAGCAGATACCCTGTCAACTATACCATCATTCTTTGCAACTACCACTGCACCAGAGTCTTTGGCCGCCCTGTACTCGATGCCTGTACCGATAATTGGGGCCTCTCTTCTGACTAGTGGTACTGCCTGACGCTGCATGTTTGATCCCATCAGGGCCCTGTTGGCATCGTCATTTTCCAGGAATGGTATCATGGCTGTAGCAACTGATACTACCTGCTTAGGAGAGATATCCATGTAGTCAACCCTGTCTTCAGGAACCATTTCAACAGCACCTAGGACAGTTCTACAGATAACCCTGCTATTTACGAAATGGCCCTCTTCATCCAACTGTTCATTGGCCTGGGCCCTAACATATAGGTCCTCTTCATCAGCTGTCAAGTAATGTATTTCATCAGTTACGACCTTATTTACCTTGTCATACTTTCTATATGGAGATTCTATAAATCCGTATTCATTTATCTTAGCATATGTAGAAAAGTGAATTTATAAGACCGATATTTGGACCTTCTGGGGTCTCTATCGGACACATTCTACCGTAGTGTGAGTGGTGGACGTCACGCACTTCGAAACCCGCCCTTTCTCTTGATAGACCACCTGGTCCAAGGGCAGATAATCTTCTCTTGTGAGTAAGTTCTGACAACGGGTTAGTCTGGTCCATGAACTGAGACAACTGAGAAGAACCGAAGAACTCCTTAATTGCTGCAGATACAGGTCTAATATTAACTAGAGCCTGTGGAGTGATAGTATCCATATCCTGGACTGTCATCCTCTCCCTGATTACCCTTTCCATCCTAGAGAAACCTATACGAACCTGGTTCTGTAGAAGTTCTCCTACACACCTGATTCTTCTGTTTCCTAGGTGGTCTATATCGTCTATATTACCAACTCTATCCTTACCATCTATTAGGTAGAATAGGCCAAATTCATAAGATATAGATGCTATTATATCATCCAATAGGATGTGCTTAGGAACCAACTTCTTGGAGTTAGAAGCTAGCACTTCCCTCAACTGGGTTTCATCCTGGTAGGTTTCCATAAATTCCTTTAATGTCGGATAATGTACATCTTCCTTTATATTTAGGTCAGATATGTCAAAGTTGATGTGAGACTTTATGTCAACAAAATTATTACCAATTACCTTGATTTCCTTCTCATCATCAATAGCTATCCAAACTGCATTTATACCAGAGTTTTGGATTTCCCTGGCAAGTTCTAAGGAGATCTTGTCTCCAGCATCAGCAAACTTCTCTCCAGTCTCTGGATTGATAATTTCTCTAGAAGCTACCTTGTCCATAATCCTGTAGCAAAGGGCTAGTTTCTTGTTGAACTTATACCTACCAACCTGGGCAAGGTCATACCTCTTTGGATCAAAGAACAATGAATTTAGTAGTGATGAAGCACTATCCACAGTTGGAGGTTCACCTGGTCTCAACTTCTTGTAGATTTCTATCAGACCTTCATCAACATTTGTAGTATTATCCTTTTCTAGTGTTGATAAGACTCTCTCATCTTCACCTAAAAGGTTGATTATTTCTGCATCAGTACCTATACCTAGGGGCCCTTAATAGGACTGTAACTGGCTGCTTTCTCGTCCTGTCAACTCTTACAGATATTACACCTGTAGAGTCTGTTTCATATTCCAGCCATGCACCCCTGTTTGGTATTACTGTAGAAGAAATTAGCCTGTTACCAGTCTTATCTCTTTCCTCTGCATAGTAGACACCTGGTGACCTAACTAACTGTGATACAATAACTCTCTCAGCACCATTTATTACGAAGGTACCCTCTGTCTGTCATAAGAGGAAATTCTCATAAATACTTCCTGCTCTTTTTGATTTCTCCAGTTTCCTTATTAATAAGTCTAACCTTTACCTTCAAAGGAGCGCAGTAAGTAGTATCTCTTTCCTTACATTCTTCAATATCGTGTGGTTTTTCATCTAGAGAATAATCTACAAACTCCAAAATCAGATTACCCGTATAATCCTCAATAGGAGAAATATCTGTAAATACCTCTTTCAAACCTTCTTCCAAAAACCACTTGTATGAATCCACCTGGATTTCAATCAGGTTTGGAACGTCAGTTATTTCCTTGATTTTGGAAAAGCTCATTCTTTCTCTTTTTCCAATCGTGACTGGATGTGGTACCACAATCTTCACCCTCACTAAATTAAATTTTTGATTGCATTTGTTAATTTATGAGTCATACAGCCTTTAAATCCACCTCGATCCAGTAATTAAATGCAATAGAAATTTACCTTTTCGAGCCCACTTTATCAGCTGCGAATATAACTAAATAAGTGCTTTTAATATATTTTTGTAACCTAAAAGACCTGCAAATATATTATAGGGCGTATACTATTTTTAACATATTTGTCAAGTCTTTTTCAAGATTTTCTATTAAATTTTCACATATTTTGGGTTTATTATTTTTTCTATTTTTGTATTTTCCATATATATTTCACGGAACGACTGGCTGATGCTCTCGGTTAGTGTATCATTCTTATCCAGTACAACCTCTTCCCTGCCATCAATCCTTACTACTATTTCCTTGTCTATAGGTTTTTAATATCCATTATAGACCCTCATCAAAAACTCATATCTTCTTCCGTCTATCTTTATCATCAAGTCCATTTTTAATTTAGATGGCTCTCTTCTTCATAGAGTCAACCTTCTTAAAGTCAACTGAAAACTTGTTATAGTATTTTCGCATTGATATACAGGAAAAATATCCTTTCTGACCATTTAGATATAGGTTGAATTCTTTTCAGTACAAGGCCATTACCCTTGAGATATTCTTCATTGGCCTTCATAACTGTAGGTCGAATCCGACTATCAGCTGATATGGCCAACTTCCTGTCCTTATTATACTCATCATAGAAGGCCTTGCTAGTTTCATACCTGTCCCTACCGCTTATCCTCTTAGCCTTCAATTGGGCTAGCAAATCGTCCGAACAGACATAGGTCCACCAACTACCACCAATTCTTTTGCCAGTTAGTAGGTTTGATACCTCTTTTATATTATCCTTTGATTTTATATCCAGCAGTATTGTTGGAACACCGGAAGTAGATGCTGATATAGAATCTTCAAGCTTGATCCCTGATACTATATTTACCCTCTTGCTTTCCTTAGTTTTTCCTTCTAGCATCCTATAAGCTGCTATAGATGTTTTGATACCTGTCCTTACCAGAAACCCTTACAAACTTCTTTACCGGTAATTGTTTTAATTCCTCTTCAGGTACGCTGTCTGGTCCTCCGACTACATATAGGGTTTCAATCTGGTCTTTTTCAGTCAATACATTTCTTGAGTAGCCCTTAGTAGTGTATAATCTGGCATTCATTGAATTAGCCATTGACGATGCTACAATCAGGTCTGTCTCAGCCTTTCCTGAAGCGTAGACTCCTATATTATTTGATTGAGAAAAAGATGGAAATGTCGATACCGATAGCATCGTAAATATACCACACATAATAATACTAAGTTTTTCATAAAATCACTCCTTTTTAAAAAATATATGTGTTTTCAATGAAAATATATGAGACTACAAGTACTAGTATATCTACTTGTTATATTAAATTATAAACATAACATAACATCATTTTTCAATATTAATTATTATTTTTGTTATTTGACATAAATTCATCTGCTTTGTTGACTATGAATAATCATAGCACAATACAATTATTATGATACTTTTTATATAAATCTCTTTTAAATCACTATAATAAGCCTGCAAAAAATGGAACTGTCAAAACACTTAATATAGTGGTAACAAAGACGCATTTAGATGCAAAACCTATACTGGTATTATACCTTTCAGCCATTATGCTAGTAAAGGCAGGAGATGGTAGGGCTGCCGTATAAAACAATATGGCCATCGGCAGGCTAGCACTGATATTTATATGGAGAAACCTAAATGCCACTACCATCAGGGCTGGAAATATTATCATCCTAACCAGGGTAAGCCTGTATACCTCCTTGTCCGTAAACATATGCTTGACCTCGTACCTTGATAGGGACATACCAACCACCATCATTGATAGGGGTACTGTCAGGTTAGATACATATGTTAATAGGGTTACTATTGGCTTTGGAACTGCCAGCTGAGTGACAAATATTATAAGCCCTATTACAACTGCTATATTCTGTTTTGTAAATATGATAGATCTCAGCTTAATCTTGTCTCCACCCCCATAATTCATAGTTACAATCTTTAGACCAAGAGAGAATATCAAGACATTCTGGGCCACATTACCCATGGCCATTATAAATAGGCCCTCACTACCATATAGGGCATACATAAGCGGGTAACCCATAAAGCCGTTATTAGAGAACACCAGGGCAAAGATCCAGGACCCCCTCTTTTTGGGGTCTACCTTAAGGACACCACTCAGAAAGTAAGCTATGGCTGCAACTGCCAGGTGGTAAACCATAACTACTACAAATACCTCCCCAGTATTTTTCATCAATAAGGAGCTATAGGGCCTGATTAAAGACACCACAATCGTACAAGGGATACTGACATCTATCAAGAGGTTAGTCAGGTCCTTTTATAGATGAATAGGCTATAATCTTCTTCCTGCCCAGTATAAAACCTAAAAATAATAACATAAACAAAAATCAACACATTTTACAAAAACTACCTCCACCTATAAACCCTCCTTCTTTAAGGAAATAAACTAATCAACCATATTCTTATTTGAATATTAGCTTCCTATTACCTCCTATTATATTTTTAGGTAGAGACTTAATTCAACCATTTATAGTATTTCTATGAAATTCTTTTACATATAAAAGTAGGGGAGACTGGCACCAATATTCCTTAATTAGAATCCTGTCTCCCTTATAAATAAGGTTATAAACATTAACTTATAGATACTTTCAAGCCTTATCCCTCTAGGACCCTAGAATCCTTAACCTTGATAATCCTATCGCATACTCCCATAGTTGACTCCCTGTGAGATACCATAACTATAGTCTTGCCCTGGCTACCTTCAACTAGGGACTTTAGTATTATAGCCTCATTGTAGGAATCCAGGTTAGACGTTGGTTCATCCAATAATAGAAGCTGGCTATCTGTCAGGAAGCACCTGGCCAGTCCAATCCTCTGCCTCTCTCCGCCAGAGAAATTGTCTCCCAGGTCGGATACCCTGGTATCCAAACCGTGTTCAAGCTTTCTAATATCTTCATCTATGGATGCCTTTCTCAGGGCTTCATATATCTCTTCATCACTGGCATCTGCCTTGGCTATCCTTAGGTTGTCCCTTATGCTACCAGCAAAAAGGATAGTTGTCTGGGTCATGTAGTCTATGTTTGAATAAAGTGACTGGGTATTTATATCCTTGATGTTGATGCCATTTATGGATATAGACCCCTCTTGTGGGTCCCAGAACCTCATCAATAGCTTTAGAAGTGTAGACTTACCGCTACCACTCCTACCCATGATACCTAGGGTCTCGCCCTTTTTAATCTTGAAATTGATATCAGTCAATATATTCCTGTCCTCATAGGCAAAAAGTCAAGTCTTTAAAGTCTACATCATCAAAGACTACATCCTTGCCATCTACAACTTCTTTGACAATAGGCTCTTCTTCCAATAAATTCAAGATCCTATCCCCACAAGCAAAGGTCTGAGTCAAAGTCCCACCCAAATTAGCAAGGGCTATATATGGGGCAAATGTACTTATCTGAGTCAGAACAGCTATAAAGGCCTGGGCATGAGTAATTGTACCCGACATTACCAGCCTGGCACACAATAGGAGCTGTAGGACAGAGAATATAATTATAATCGTGTCTGTATTAGCCTGTAGGGCTGCTATCTGACCCTTTAGTTCATTCTGCCTGTCTAGTATCTGCCTAGTACTCTCATCTATCTCCTTTAGGGCATGGTCACCCTTATCATACTGAATTATCTCCCTGATACCCCTTAACTGGTCCAGGAACTTACCATTTAGGTTACCTATATTACGCCTAATCTTTACACTGACTTCCTTGCCCCTCTCAGAAGCTATAATTGGAACTATTACCCCAACTACTATCTGGGCAAGTAGGGCCAATAGGGCTACTAGTATATGTATCTTTGCAAAAAATACAAACAATACTATAGTTACCAATGAAGCTATCATAACTGGTGAAATAGTATGGGCATAGAATATTTCCAAGAGCTCTATATCCCCCATTATAATTGATATTAGCTGGCCTTGGTTTTCTCCCTCCAATTTAGCAGGAGCCAACTTTCTCATTGCAGAGAAGACCTTGTGTCTGATTTCTGCCAGTATCCTAAAGGCTATATAGTGGTTGCAGAACTGCTCTATATAGTGAAGGACCCCCCTCAATACTGCGCACACTATCAGGGCAACCACATACCATGAGAACTGGTGGCCACCAATAGGCAGGTGGACAAAGCCCCTGCTTACATTTTCTGGTAGGACACTTAATACAGCATAACCTCCAAGTATACCTATACCGAAAGATAGTAAAAATCCTAGGACACCCAATAAGATAGCCAGGGTCATCTGTAACTTTAGTGGAGCTATCAATCCAATTAACTGAGATATTATCTTTGGTGAACTTCTTCTCTTAGTCATTGATACCACCCCTTTCCTGGTCTATAGCTAGGCTTTTTGTCCTATATGACTCCAATTCTTGCTGTTGGCTAAATAGGCTTTCATACTGGCCCTTTGCTGCCATAAGTTCTTGGTGCTGGCCTTGTTCAACAAGCTGGCCCTTCTTCATCACATAGATCTTGTCGGCCTTTACTATTGATGCCAACCTATGCGATATGTATATTACTGTCTTTTTCTTTGATATTTCCTCTATCACCTTTATTATTACCTGTTCAGACTCTATATCTATATTAGATGTAGCCTCGTCAAATATATAAACCTCTGCATCATGTAGCAGGGCCCTGGCTAGACTCAAACGCTGGGCCTGGCCACCAGACAGGTTCTTACCCTGGGCCAGGATAGGTGTATCTAAGCCCTCCATACCAGAAAACAGATCCCATAAGTTTACAATCTTTAAAACATCTATATAGTCTTGGTCACCCGCCTGGCTATTGCCAAGGTATAGGTTAGACCTAACAGTCCCCTGGAAAATATGACCATCGTGGGTTACCCTTACAACATTCTTACTGATTTCCCCCTTGGCAAGGTCCCTAGACTCATAGCTACCATAGTAGATTGCCTGGTCAGGGTGCCTGTACTCTCCTGCTAGTAAGCAGGCTAGGGTAGACTTACCACAACCAGATGGTCCTACTAAGGCAGTCATACTGCCTGGCTCAAAAGACATGTTGATATCCTTTAGGGCATGAGTCCCATCAGGATAGTAGTAATTCATAGCCTTTACATTTATAGTGCATTCTTTTCAAAAAGTATGGCTTCCATTTTCTATATTAGTATCCTCATTCAAGAAGTCCAACATCTTTTTCACTGGCCGTAACCCCTGTCATAGCCACGTGGAATAGGGATGTCAAGGTTCTCATTGGAACAAAGAAGTCTGCTATCAATAAAAGTACCAATATTATCTGGTATATATTTATGTTAAGGGCTACAAACTCGTTCAAGGCAACTATAATACCCGCCACAGCTCCACCATAGGCTATCCAGTCGATTATCATGATAGAGTTTAGCTGCATGGATAGGACCTTCATAGTTTCCTTTCTGAAGCCCTCAGACATTTCATCAAGTTCCTTGCCCCTAGCCTCATCAGCCTTAAATACCTTAAGGGTAGTTAGACCCTGCAAGCTGTCCAGGAACAAGTTTCCTACGTCTGCATACTTAGACCAATACTTCTTCTGAACATTCTTTACTATCTTCAATATCAATAATAGGAACAAAGGAATAATTGGTGCTAAGACTAGCAAAACAATTGCTATCTTGAAGTTTATTGGGGCTATAACTAAAAATAAGACAAAGGTAGATATAAAGCTATAGTAAAACTGAGTCAAATATGACCCAAAGTAGTTTTCTAGCTGTTCTACCCCCTCTACACCAAGATGGACTATCTCCTGGGTAGTCATCTTTTCCTGGTAAAGAGATCCCAGGCTTAGTACCTTGCTGTAAATAGCCTTTCTCAGATTTTGCTTTACCTCATATACAACCAGGTTGTTCTTCCTGGTAACTGCCCTGATACAAATCTGCCTTACCAGCAGGGACAGGGCTATTAATATATAGGATATCTTGGGATCAAATACATAAACCCCAGTTATAAAGTGGGCCAATACTGATGCAAACATAAAAGAGAAGGTGATATTTGCCCCCAATCTTATGCAGTTTATCAATACGGCTTCTATAATGTATCTTTTTCGTGTTTCCACAAAATTGAAATAAGTCCTTTTCAACCATTAATTTTCACCTCCGATTTTTATACTAAAATACCAATCTACCCTTTTAATGATATAATAATAATTTTCAATTTACAATACTTACAGAAAAATCACAAATATAGTTAATAAACATCTAAAATATCTAATATCCCAGCATAACCCACTTTATAGGTAATTACCTAGATTATTATGTGGTCTTCTTTAAAAATCCTTTTGTCTTTTTGAAAATAATTTAAAAACACTCTTTTTCGTCTAGCTTACTACTGTAAAAAGTTAAATTTATAGTACAATATAAAAAGGTGCTAATTATAAGAGGCACTATTGAAGATTAATTATTTGTTAGGTCTTGCCTAGACAAGAGACTCTAACAACAAATATTAATAGACCAAAACCAATGGAGGAAGAAAAATGAGATTGAGAAAAAAACAAGTGGCTATTTTCATGGCCCCTGGGCATGGTTCTTACTTCTGCTGGACCTGTCCTGGCAGACCAGGTGACCAGCACCAACATAGAAACTGTATCAAGCGATACCAATAATAGCGAAATAATTGTCAGCCCTGATGTCCTAGATCCCAAGCTAGACCCTAGTTCAAGCCTGGCCACTTTCCTGTCATCAGACCAGGTGACTATGAGGATTTCTGGTCCAGGAAGGGTAGAGACATCTATAGAAATAAGTAAGTTTGAAAATACAAAATCAAAGACAGTAATCCTGGCAGATGCCAGAAACTACCCTGATGCCTCTGGCTGCATCCAACTCACAAATGGTCGTTATTCAGTCATCCTGGTACAAAACCAGCTGACACAGGCAATTATAAATGAAATCACCAGGCTTGAAGCCCAGGACCTGATTATACTAGGTGGTACAAACTCTATATCAGAAGACATAGAAAAAGGCCTTGCCGATATAGCAGGTGTCAAAAATGTCAGTCGTATAGCAGGGGAGAATAGGTATGATACTTGTCAAAAGATATTTAATCATGCTAAGAAAAAGTCCCTAGTCCTTGCATCAGGAGAGATCTTTCCAGATGCCCTAGCTACATCTTCCATCCTTGACCAGGCTGGTCTCCTGTTAACCAAAAAAAGACCAACTACCAAGTGAGGCCCAGGCTGCAATAAAGGATCTTAACCATGACAACTTCCTAATCGTTGAGGGGAAAAATAGCATCCAGGAAAGTCTAGCAAACAAGTATATCCAACAAATACCAATATGCCAGCCACACTAGGATTAGTGGCAACAACTGTTATGAAACAAGTGCCAAGATAGGGGATAGGCTGGTATCCTCTACAGTTATCCTAGCATCAGGAGAAAATTTTCCAGATGCCCTGGCTGCATCTACACTTGCCCAGAAGATAGATTCTCCTATACTTCTAGTATCAAAGGACAAGATAGACCAGAGTGTAATAGACTACTTCAAAAAACATAATATAAAAAAGGCCCTTGTTGTAGGTGGTCAGCTATCAATATCTGACAAGACCCTGGCCAATGCAGAAAGATTGATAAAAGGCCAAGACCCTATAGATAATGAGGGGCCCCAAAAACCCCAACAAAAACCTGACCTGAAACCTGATGTAAAGCCTAATGAACCAAATACTACTGGAAAGGTTATAAACAAGGTCCCATATATATCCCAACTAAAACCGGTATATGCCCCTAATGGCTGTGAAGCCACATCTCTTTTAATGGGTCTAAAAGGCAAGGGGTATACAGACCTAGACCTAAGAACCTTCCTTGATAGGATGCCAAAGACCAAGAGCAATCCTGCCAAGGGCTATGTCGGCTCACCCTATGGAAATGAAAAAAGCAGGTTTTTAACTATAGACCCTGAGCCCCTGGCCAGATACGGACAAAGGTATGGTAATGTAGTAAATATTCAGGGAGCACCTATAGAGGATATTATAAAGGAAATACAAGAGGGTAATACTGTAGTTATATATGTTACTCTACATTGGGCTCCAGCCTACTATAAGACCCTACCTATTGATGGGGTTCCAACCAGGAGAATTTTCAACAACCATGTACTCCTACTAACAGGCTACGACCCGGTCAAGAAGGCCTTCACATAGCAGACCCTCACAACCACGAATCCGATGGGGCTAGCCGTGATAAACCCTTCTTCTACTGGAAGTCACAGGCCCTGGTAGACAAGTGCTATAACTACGGAAACAGAAGATTTGCGGTAGCCATTAGATAAATCATTCTTTAACTTATGATAGTTATTAAGACCCTGTATGTATTAATTGATTATCTATAAGTTTAATATAAATATTGGATCAGCAAAATTATGTGCTTAATGAAATTAAAAATATAAGTATAGAGTAAAAAGGAGGTCCCCATCTAAACTTTTAGATTTGGACTTCCCTTTGACTTTTAACGCACACTTATTTTATAGGACTAGCTATCACCTATTTATTTAGGTCGTAAAGAGTTTTTCTAATTTTTTCAAGCTATCATCTTTAGACTTATACTTGACCTTACCTTCTTCAAGTATATTATTGTTTATAGAGAAACTGATAAGAGTTGAATCTTTCATGTATATTCTATACTTGCTCCACCACCTACTTGTGGGTCTATATCATTCCATTTTTCTAGTGGTAAAGTCTCTAATTTAAAAACCAGCTACCAGGTTCAAGACCTTATTTATATCATCCCTATTACTTATATCGTACTTGACAATTGGTGGATTAAGTCTCACGCTTATTCCCTCTACTCCAATGGATTTTAGGACCCTCAGCATTTCACATAAACTATTAGCATCTGCTTCATGGGCCTCACCACTCTTATTAAAATAGCAGTCCCTGCCATCAATTTTTACAATCTTGTTGATAATTATCCTACCACTAGAGATTCGCATAGTAGATATAGATCCTATGGTGGTCTTCTATCCAACCTACTGACATAGACCCGTCAGCCTTAAAATGGTACCAATCACCCCTTATCTTTCTCCAGCCATTATGGGCATATGAACCACTTGCATCCAAATAGTACCACTTGTTCCTGTCTTTTAGCCAGCCAGTCTTCATCTTTCCACTTCCATCAAAGTAGTACCAAGTGCCACCTATCTTCTTCCAGGTATTTTTAACACCTAGTCCTTGCGAATAGTAGTACCACTGGTTGGATGACTTCTGCCAACCATCTCTAACCACGGCTGACGATGCATTTGGTGTCAAAATTGCTATGGCTAGTGATAGGCACAAGGCCCCTCTTATTAGCTTATTTTTCATAAATAACCTCCTCCTCAAGAAATGAACTCTTTCCCTTAATTTAAAAATCCCTACATACAAGATTTAAATTCTGTCTAAAGATTATTGGCTAGTGTATGCATATAATCCTACAAATTACCATATTCAAGCCTCTGCCTGTCTACTTCAAGACTTCAATCTTTCCTGTTTCCTTGTTTTCAAATAACTTATCACCATTTTTGGCAGTCGCCCTACCATCCTTATCAAACTCCAAGTTCTCCTTATTTTGGAATACGCCATTTTGGTCAGAGTAGTTGTAGCCAAGTACCTCTGCGTAGCTATAGCCCTTCTTTAGGTCTGGTAGGAATAAATACAGCTTACCATCTATAAAGACAGGTCCATTGGCATAAGTTCCATCACTGTATATAAAGAACCTACTATCACTTGTATCCTTCCACTGGCCTATCTCTCCCTTAAAGCTTTCCTTTGCAGTAGGCCTATACTTGCCTTCCCTGTCCACATAGTAGCGAGGGTAGAACATACCTTCTCTTGCATACTTATCTAGGTCGATTTTCACCTCTTCAGGGAATCCCTCTATCCAGGCATCCGTCCTCATATAACCAAAAATACCAAAATAATACATCTGACCCTTATACTTTACCCAGGATAATTCTGCCATCTTTCCACAAGGCCTAAAATAGTACCACTTATTAGAATACTTTAACCAACCTGTCTTCATGTCGCCATTAGGGTTTAGGTAGTACCAATGGTTTACCTTGCTATCAAAGTGCCATCCTATTTTCATTTTGCCGTTTTCATCAAAATAGTACCACTTTTTGTTTATCTTCTTCCAGGTATTGACCTCTTTGAACGCCTCTTGAATAATAGTACCAATCGTTTGAAGATTTCTGCCAGCCATCTCTAGGTATAGCAGATGATACAGATGGTAGGGATATTGCAGCTACCAATGATGTTACTAATGCGAGTTTTAAAATTTTCTTATTCATAATATAACCTCCTCATATAATATACTTGTAGATCCAACAATCTATTAATGAAATACATCCAGGCAAACCACATCTAGATTGACATCTTTTTACATTATAGCTATATTTCAACTATTCAAAAATTTCCCTAATATTTTTATTAATCATCTCTATATCTAAATTATAACATTGTTTTTATGGATTCATATTTTTATTTTTAAATATATTTAATTTTCATGTATTTTTTTCAATATTACTTAAATCTAAAAATACTTTATGCAATCTATCAGGCATTTAAATCAACAACTTTTGATCCTATAATATAACTTTAAAAGTTATCAGCTTTTAGCGAAATTCAAGATGCCTATTTATATTTTAAAATTAAGCTCCCTCAGGGAAATTTCCTGGAGAGCTTTTTATATTATCTTTATATCATATTTTCATAATATTTATTATTTACTTTTTCTACTTACCAGCTAAATCTAACATTATACTATTTGGTAGGTACTTTTCTCCACCCTATAGCTGTAATACTAGTCAAGTAAGACTCTTCTATATACTTTTTAACTACAGCATTAGTCTTCTTGTTTCTTGATGCCAGTAATGTTGGCTGTTGTACTTACCAGATACTGGTGATATAACTAGGCATCTGCGAATTCTTCACCTGATGCTATAAAGGCTTCCTTTACTATCCTTAAACTTAGACTTGGCTATGGCAACTGATGTTTCATACCTGTCCTTACCTGCCATTCTTTTCTAAAAACGCCTGGTAGCTTGGCTTCTGCAGACTTAGATATTGTGTTAGTTCCACCTGCTATATAAGTCTTCTTGATGTCTAGGTCCTTGATAGCCCTTACAACCTGGTCTGGTACAAGGTTCTTCTTAACTAGTAATATTGGGTATCCATCCCTTGATGCGAATGTTCCTACTGATAGGGCATCCGGGGAATACCTGGCCTCAAAGCTATTATCTCCTGTATTCTTCTTTGCCTGTTATACCAGTTACTCTTCTGCTACCATTCTCAGATGTACCGTACCCTGTTCACACCCGGCGATTCTTTCTCACATCCTTATCCTTGTCGTAGGCCTTTAGGTCTCCTCTTACCTTTTCAGATATAGAGTCTGGACCACCAACTATGATTACTTCTTCAGCACCTAGTCTCTTTATTTCAGCACCCACTCTAGGGTCTAGCTTGTTTGTTGGGTTAAGCAGGATTGGAGCATCCTTTAACTTAGCCAATACTGATGCTGTCATTGAGTCTGGGAATAGGTCATGTCTAACTACTATTACTGTCTTAGCCTTTATCGTAGTATTTTTGAGAAATCTTAATTCCTGTCTCAACCCTATCGTCTCCGTCTACCCTACCAGGATCTGGCGTTGTTCCTCCGCCACCGCCTCCTCCTGGATTGGATGGAGTTCTTTCAAAATATGCGTATACTGTAATATCACTGTTAACTGGTGTATTTCCGTCAAACCTAGTTCCTCCACCATTAGGTTGAGTGAACCAACCTTTAAAAGTATATCCTGATTTTGTTGGATCTGATGGCATTGACTGAGTATTGTCAACATCACCGTTAATAGACTTGCCTGTTTCTACCAAAACAGGTTTGTCTGGCTGTCCATCTACCTTAAATGTTACTGTGTTCGACTTTAATTTTAATGTAAGTGAAATTACATTAGATGAACTGATAGTTATATCTACACCATCTGATGACTGTCTTGCAGCAAAAGCTGAATATGCTGGTTCTTCTTGTCCATAAGCAAATAGACCATACCCACCAACAGTTTCAGTTATTGTATATTTTTCACCCAATCTAGTCTTATCATTAAAAGTTAATCCTTTTTATATTAAGATCTATCTTCTTTAAATTTGGTATATCAGAATTTTTATAATCCCTAAAATATTTGTTTCTTATCAAGCTCTTAAGGTTTATAGTAGCTTTTCTTCCATCCTTTTTAACGCTAGTAACCTTGTAATTAGTATTTTTAGATGATATATTTTTATCTAAATCTTTGTCCGGTATATCGATGTTTTTCTGGTAAAGTAACTACTACTATTATTTCATTTCTGAATGAAACTTTATTGCCATTAACTGTACCATAACCATAGCCATTACCATCATCTGCATGAGTATACATAGAATAAAGTTCAAAGTGTTTGTCTAGATTAATTTTTACCATCCATACCAACCTTAGTAAGATCATCAGATGCAATTTCAGCCACATTTTTATTTTCCCCTTTATTGACATATCAGCATATGTAAACAAAGGTCCGATTTTATCAAGTGCTTCAAGTGCTGGTTTTTATACCATTCTCTTGATGTTCAATAAATTCCTTAGCACTATCTTCATACTTTTTATTTATTCTTTTCTACTTTTTCTTGTAGTATGCATCATAATCTCTAAGAATTTCCTCATACTCAGATATTTTTCTCTAATCCTGGTATTCTAGATTTATTTTCTAAATATTTTTGAGGATCACTTGTTTCCCAATCTTTTATTTTATTTAAATTGTTTTTAAAAAGTTTTAAGTTGTCCTTCAAAAAGACTTTCTTTTTCTTATATTATTTATTTCATTTTTTTCTATCTCTTGATCCCTCTGTTTTATCATATTTAGTCCAATCTACTAAAAATTGTTTAAAATATTTTCCAACTTCCTCTTCATTACCTGTTACACCAACAGTATTAAATATATACTGCCTTTGAGCATCTGGTAAGGCTGGATTGACCCCTTCAAAAAGATCTACTTGATCTGGATTTGGTACTCCTTCTGGTAAATAAAAGTCATGTGTGTACCCAGCTCTATCTGGTAAATCTTTTATTCTGTTCAAAAATATTGGTTTGAACTATGAGGTTCTTTTCTTAGGACTATACTTGACTAATGGATGCCAGTCATTAATAGCCTTAACTTGTTCCATCGTCATTGGCTTTACCTTTTCTGGTATAGAAAAATCGGCACTTATATTCACCCCAGAAACTGTAGTCATTAACATAGCCATGGATAGTAACAATGACATTTTTCTTGCTCATTTTACATTTCATTTTATTACCCCTCTTTTATTTTGATATGTTATATACGTTTTGAACTGCCTCTACATCAACAATTCTACTTCCCTTCATATAGTTACCGTATTTATATAATCTGCAATATCCATCAGTTTTTATTGTTCCTATTTTCATTAGTAGTATCATCTACATCAACGGTATATGGTATTTGTATTGAAACTTTATGGAAATCTTCTTTGCGTTCTTTTTCATATACAGCAAAAAGCCCTTATAATCATACCATCCACCTAACTTGAATTTTTATAGCATATGTATTATTGCCTTCTGATATTACTTCAGCTGGACCAAACATACCTGAATTTGACTGTACTTTATATCATTTAGATTTACTTCATTAGCATTAGCTGGTAATTGAACTCTAAATGTACAAGTAGGGAAATTTTTCACCCTTCATCAAACATTACTATATTTTTCATATCTCTTGCCCAATAAACCTTCTATAAAACTAGGTTTGTTTTATATTTTTCAAGTAAATTTGATATGCTCCCTCAAATATTTCCTAACATCTACTTCGCCACCAAAAGTTGCACTGTATAGTCCGTCAACATTACTAGTAACATTATTCGTTAAGCCATTTTGAAAATCTATCGTTCCCTTTAATAAATTTGTCTTTTTCTTCGTACTTACTAATAACCTTCACTTGATTAGTAGAACCCTCTGCAAATGCTCCTACTGAAAGCTGCAACAACAAGCTATTGCTGCACACAAAACAATGCTTGTTAACCTCTTTAACCTCTTGTTCATAAAAAAATTCCTCCTTAATAAAATACATAACATTAACAATGGTTTTAAAAACTTCTATTTATAATATAACATTCACGTGCATATTGACAATAATCTTTTAAATTTAGATTGTTGTATAATACGAGGTCTAGAGAGTATAAAATATTGAAAAGATACTGTAATACCCTTTAAGAGGAACTGGGAGTTAAATAGGTATATTTTTACAAGAATAGATACTTTTAAAAAAATATGACTACACAAAATGCAATTGTAGAGGGCAAAAATAACAAGATAAGGTAATTTAAAGAGTATCCTACGAATATAGGAGTTTTAGGAATTTTTAAGGCAAGGATAATACTTATGGAAAAGTATAATATAAAAGGGCAAACATTCATAACTATAAACTGGTTATGGATGTTGCCACATAATTTAATAGATTTTATTAATTTAAATTATCACCAAAGATATTTAACATGGAACCTTTTTAATATGCCTTAGCAAATATTACCATATGGTCTGCCTTTTTCACCTGTATAGAAGCACTTGTCTCCTAGATCTTCCTGGGCAAATGGTATTACTCTTATTGTAGCACCTGTCAATTCCTTGATCTTAGCTTCGTTTTCAGCATTGTCCTTCCACATTACCTTGGCAAAGCCCTTCTTATTTTCTATGATATCAACGAATTCATCCATATTATAGGCTGGATAGATTCTTTCGTCCCTATACTTTTTAGCCTTTTCAAATAGGTTCTTCTGGATATCATCCAATAGTGTAGATACCTGGTCAGCTACTGTATCCAATGACATTTCAGACTTAGTTAACTCGTCTCTTCTGAAGGCTAGGGCCTGGTTCTTTTCGATATCCTTTGGTCCTATTTCCAGTCTTACTGGTATTCCCTTCATTTCTGCATCATTGAACTTGTAGCCTGGGCTGTAGTTGCTTCTATCGTCAACCTCTACTGTAATTCCCTTAGCCTTTAGATCAGCTGCTACCTTGTCTACTACTTCCATTACTCCACCCTTGTTGGCAGCTATAGGTATGATTATTACCTGAGTTGGGGCCATCTTTGGTGGTAGTACTAGACCTCTGTTGTCAGAGTGTACCATGATTAGACCACCTATTAGTCTAGTTGAAATACCCCATGAAGTATGGTATGGGTGGGCCAGGTTACCATCTCTATCTGAGAAAGTGATATCAAAGGCCTTAGTGAAGTGCTGGCCTAGGAAATGAGATGTACCAGACTGTAGGGCCTTACCATCATGCATCATAGCCTCTATAGTGTATGTATCAGATGCACCTGCAAACTTTTCACTTTCAGACTTCTTACCATCTATTACTGGTATTGCCATTAGGTCTTCTGCCACCTTCTTGTATATAGCTAACTGCTGTAGTGTTTCCTCTACCGCTTCTTCTTCTGTCTCATGGATTGTATGACCTTCCTGCCATAAGAATTCTGAAGTTCTTAGGAATGGTCTAGTTGACTTTTCCCACCTAACTACAGAGTTCCACTGGTTGTATAAGAAAGGTAGCTGCCTATATGAGTTTAACCACTTGGCATACATCGTACATATGATAGTTTCTGATGTTGGTCTTACTGCTAGTCTTTCTTCTAGGACCTTGTTACCACCCTGAGTTACCCAGGCAACTTCTGGCGCAAAACCTTCTACGTGTTCCGCTTCCTTGTTTAATAGACTTTCTGGTATCAATAGAGGGAAGTATACATTCTTGTGACCTGTTTCCTTGAATAGGCCATCTGCATAGTCCCTGATTTTTTCCCATAAAGCAAACCCGTATGGCTTTATTACCATGAATCCCTTTATTGGGGCATAGTCTACTAGGTCTGTCTTTGTTATTACGTCTGTGTACCACTGGGCGAAGTCATCTTCCATTGGCGTGATGGCTTCTACAAATTGATTTTCTTTCTTTGCCATTTTCTTATTCCTCCTAAAATGTTAAATTTACCTTTTTAACAGCCTTGAAGAACATAAAAAGCCCTTCGTCTCCTATAAAAAGAGACGAAAGGCTGTTAGTTTCCGCGGTACCACTCTTATTAGTCAGGATATCCTGACTCCCTCGATAGAATATAACGGTTCAAACCGTGGAGATTGTTACCTCTCCAAGCTAAAAGGCTGGTTCATCAGTTTTGATATAGGACCTTCCACCAAGTGGCCCCTCCTGGTAAATCTCTGCCAACTACTATCCCTTTATCATCGCCTTTATATTGGTATGCCATTATCATACACCCTGAAACTATTCTTGTCAATATATTTATTTATTTTGCCTGTCAAGTATTTGCTAGCTCTAGCATTGACCTAGCCTAGACCCATTTTACCTTCTTCTTAGAGGTCTTTTTATATCTAGTTTCCAACCTTGGCAAATATCATCCTACCTGCTGGTGTCTGTAGTATAGATGTTACAACTACCTTCTTAGTTTCACCCTATATACTTTCTTCCGTTTTCAACAACTATCATAGTACCATCATCCAGGTAGGCCACACCCTGCTGGTTTTCCTTACCTTCCTTGACTATGCTTATTACCATTTCTTCACCTGGTATCGCTATAGGCTTGACTGCATTGGCTAACTCATTGATATTCAATACGTCAACACCCTGGACCTGGGCAACCTTATTTAGGTTATAGTCATTAGTTACCACCTTACCATTTAGGACGGATGCCAACTTTAGAGCTTAATATCTACTTCTGCTATATCGTCAAAAGTCCTGGTCTGTAACCTCTACCTCTATATTTCCCTCTTCTTGGATTATATTTAAGATATCCAGACCCCTTCTACCCCTGACCCTCTTCATGTCGTCAGCTGAGTCTGCTATATGCCTTAATTCGTCCAAGACAAACTGGGGGATTACCAGCTTACCTTCAATAAAGCCTGTCTTGCAGATATCTGCTATCCTACCATCTATTGTTACTGATGTATCCAGTACCTTTGGTGGTATGTTTTTCTTTTGTTTCTTTGACTTGTCTTCCTTGTCCTTCTTTTCCTTATCAGGATTTTGTCTCAACCTTATTAGGGTCTTGATCTCGCTCTTACTCCTCATACCTATCCTAATTCCCAGTAGACCTAGTAGTACATATGATATGATTGATAGGACTGGTCCTACTACATATATCTTTTCCAATAAGCCACTGATCAAGGATGCTATCAAGAAACCTATTAAAAGTCCTACTGAACCCAAGATAATATCTACCTGTGAGTATGCGGACATTTCCTTGTCAAAAATCTTGCCCAACTTTTTCAATCGTCTGTTTATGGCCGGTTCACTGACGAAGAATATTAAAGCCACAAGTATACCTGCTGCTACACCAGCTATATAGCCATATGTAGTATTGCCAAACTGCAGCTGCTTTATTGGCTTCATCAATGAAATATATAGGGTAGTTGTTAGGGCAAAACCAACTATGGCCACTATAAATCTTCTTAACTTATTAATCATAATTTTCCTCCCGTAGACAGGATGATAATATTAAATTTGTCTATCCAAAACTGCCAATCTCTTCATTTTTATAAGTCCATTTCTAATATAAGTTGCCCTTATTTCACCAATTCCGTCCACTTCATCAAGTTCTTCTATACTGGCTTCTAGTATATCCTGGAAGCTTCCAAAATGTTCTATAAGATTATCTATAATTCCTTCTGGCAATTTATGGATCTTGTTCAGTAGCCTATAACCCCTAGTTGTGGTTGGCTTGTCCAAATTTTCGTTATAGCCTGAAAAGCCCATAATTTTTGCTATTTTACTTAGATCGACTAGTTCTTCATCTGAAAGGGCGCTCATCTTCTTTTTTTAAAGTTCTTTTGCTGACGTCCTCAAATACATAATCCTTTATTATCAAATCCTGGTCATCTCTTGTTTTACCAATTAATTGCTCATACTGACTCCTGATCAAGACACCTTCATTTCCTAGGGCTAGTAGGTACCTCTCCATAACTCCTGTAATCCTCAATACCATCTCTACTTTTGACATGGCAAAAACTACGTCATATATGGTTACCATATCTGCAAACTCTAGGGCATTTAGGTTCAATACGGCCTGCTCCTGGGAAGCCTTGGCCCTTTCTAGTGTTTGGAATGCCTGGTTGGCTTTTGAAAATAGGGTTGGTGTATCCTGGACTACATACTTCTTCCTATCCTTGTATATGGTTATAATAGACCTTCTCTGTGATATTGCTATCACTATAGACTTGGTCTGCCTGGCAACTCTTTCGGCAGTCCTATGCCTGGTACCTGTTTCTCTAGTAGATACATTCTGGTCCGGCATCAATTGGGTATTTGCAAATAGTATTTTTTCTATATTCTTGTCCAATACTATGGCCCCATCCATCTTGGCCAACTCATATAGGGATGACGGAGTATAGTCTGCATTTAGTTCAAAACCCCCATCTACAAGGGACAGGATCTGGTCGTTTTCAGCAACTACAATCAGACCTCCTGTATTGGCCATCAGGACATTGTCTAGACCTCTTCTAAGGGGTGAGCCTGGTGATATCATTCTCAATATCTCATCCATTTCATCATTGGTAAAAATATCAAACTTATCCATACTAACCTCCTAAAACTTCACGTATGGCCTGTCTTAGGTTGTATACAGGCACCAATTCAATCCTATAATCCTTCTTAAATTCGTCCAGGTAGTTACCCTTAGGTATTACCATTTTTTTAAAGCCCAGCTTTTCACATTCCATAATTCTTTTTCGATAAAACTCACTGTCCTCAACTCACCAGTCAGGCCTATCTCTCCAGTTACCACCACGCTGGCATCTACTGGTATATTCCTAAAGCTTGATGCTATGGCTAGGGCTATACCCAAGTCCATTGAAGGCTCATTAATCCTTAGTCCACCGATTATATTTACAAAAACATCCTGGCTCTGGACCTGCATACCTATTACCTTTTCCAAGACTGCCAGTATCAGGGCCACCCTGTTGTTGTCTACACCTGTTGTGGTCCTCCCTAGGATAACCAAAGTTTGTAGGTGCTACCAATGCCTGTAGCTCTAGTAGCATGGACCTGGTTCCTTCTACTGTAGATACAATTACTGATCCTGACACATCATTTGGCTTTTCTGCTATTAGGACCTTGGATGGGTTCTCCAGTTCTACTAGGCCATCTGACTTCATTTCAAATACTCCTAGCTCATTTGTAGACCCAAAACGGTTTTTTACAGCCCTTAAAAGCCTATAGGTATTGTATCTTTCTCCTTCAAAATACAAGACCGTATCCACCATGTGTTCTAGTAACTTTGGACCTGCCAGGGCCCCCTCTTTAGTTACATGTCCAACTATAAAGGTTGATATTGACTTGGATTTGGATATCTTCATAAACTTGGATGTACCTTCCTTTATCTGGCTTATGGTACCTGGTGCTGAGTTTATCTCCGGTGATATCATAGTCTGTATGGAGTCAACTATGACCATGTCCGGTTCTACTTCTGCTATTTGTAATTCAATAGCTACAAGGTTATTCTCCGTATATATGTATAGGTTGTCTGACGAAACCTTGAGCCTCTTGGCCCTCATCTTTATCTGGCTTTCACTTTCTTCTCCCGATATATATAGGACCTTCTTGCCTGTTTCTGCCACATTGTTGGATACCTGTAAAAGTAGGGTAGACTTACCAATACCCGGATCTCCTCCTACCAAGACCAGTGAGCCTGGTATCACACCACCACCCAGGACCCTGTCAAGCTCTGGTATACTGGTAGAAAACCTCTCTCCCTCTTTGGAGCTATGGAATTTATCTTGACTGGTCTGCTAGTTGACCTAGATGCCTGCCTGGCCAATGATTGTTGCTTAGGAGTCATTTTTTCCTCGATTTCCTCCACAAATGTATTCCATTGTAGGCATTCTGGACACTTGCCCAGCCATTTAGGGTTTTCATAACCACAGTTTTGACATACGTACTTAGATTTAACCTTTGCCATAAAGTTTAACAACACCTCCTTAAATCAACCTTAAAGTATACAATTCATCATTTTATTATATCATATTTTTTTCTTATTGTATGTATCTTCAGTATTTTTCATTTTGAACTTGTTTTTAAAGTTTAGATAGCCTGGTCTAAACTTTACTTGTAATATATAATAGGCACTTTTTTTCTTGAATAGACTCTTGAAAAATATGCTATATTTAGGTAGATAAGGTGACTGATGAAATTAGTTCTTTCAAGGAGGTCTAAAAATGTACAACAATAATGAAAAAGATATTTGAGAAAATCTAGAACAGACATGATGCTAGCAGGTGTATGCGGTGGCTTTGGCCAAGTACCTGGGTGTTGATTCTACCATGGTAAGGTTGGCTTGGGCTATATGTGCAGTCTTCGCTGGAGCAGGCCTATTATTATATATACTAGCAGCTATAATTATACCTTATGAATCAGACTACTATAACCAGTACTAGGATTTTATCCTAGGTGATTTTTAAGGCTGGATTTTTGGACAAGAATATACCCTTTTCTTTTAAAAACGGACGCTTTTAGCGTCTTTTATAAGAGTTTACTATTTTTATAAGAGTTTACTATCTGAAACTAGTCTTTAGCCTAATATAAATTGCAAGAAAACATTTTTCTTATGATTTATATTATATTTTTATATTATATATTCTATAATATGCTTTTTGATATATAATATTGGATATAAAGGGGCATTGTTATGAAATATAAGAAGTTAGAAAATTTTAACCTATGAAAGAGCTGATATAGATAGGAATTGTGCCTACGAAAAAATCCATATCTGACTACTTTTTTGAACTTTACTATAAATCCCATAGTTAGGGGGAAAAATCACCAACCAGGTATATGAACTCAACCAGATACCACCTATAACAAGCCTATCAGAAAAATTATGAAACAGTCAAGTCAAATTAAAGACTTGAATAATAGTATACCGGATATAGCTGGGTGGGCTGTTATAAAGAAGATTTTGATAAATGAGGTTCAATCCAGCAACCTTATAGAGGGTCTTGCATCTAGTAAGGAGGAGCTTTAGAACTGCCCTAGAGCCTGATTTCCCTACCCCAAAAATAATCGCTACTATTCTATAATCAATGCCTATCATGAGATTATTACTAGCGAAGATATATACATAGATACTCCTGTGGATATAAGAAAACTTTTATGACCGTATTTTTGATTCTAGTCCAGATATTGATACCTGGCCTGATGGGGACGTGTTTAGAAGGGAACCTGCTTATATATATAATGGACTAAATAAGGTCCATACCGGTATTAAAGGGGAGGAGAGCATTGCACTTGAGATAGAAAAATTGATAGAAATTATGAACAGACAGGATATCAATTTCATTTCTAAGGCCTGTATATGCCACTACATATTTGAATATATCCACCCATTTTATGATGGAAATGGCCGTCTGGGTAGATTTCTAATGTCATCCTACCTAAAGAGAAAGTTGGATATTTTTACTGCTATTTCTATATCATATAGTGTTAAGGACCTAAAAACAAGTACCGTGATATGTTTTTAGATGTTGCAAAAAGAAAATTATGGGGAGCTTACCCACTTTTGTATGGGAAATGATGGAGATAATATACGATGGCCAGACCAAGGTTAAAAAGCTCTTATCAGACTCCCTAAATAAATTAGAGTATATAGAAGAAAAGATAGAGTCCTTAAATATGGATGAACTATCAAAAACATCCTCTACCTATATTCACAGGCATATGCTTTTTGATGAAGATGGAAGGCTAACAGATAATATGCTTATCGATTACTTAAGAGCTGATGGATATTCTAAGCCATACTCTAAAAAGACAGATTAGGATGCTATCTCATCATTGGAGGAAAATGTCCTACCTAAGCCTGGTTAAACGAAGACCCCTAATCCATGAGCTTAGTGACTATATAAAAGAGCGATATATATGAGCTTGACTAGGATAGTTTCCTATTTTTAAAACCCCTTATTTTAGGGAATTTCAAGCTGTAAATTTGGAGGATAATTATGAAAAAAACTAAGATAAATATAGTGTCAGGCTTTTTAGGGTCTGGCAAGACCACATTCATTAAGAAATTAATCAAGGAGGCTGATGACTTTTCCAAGACTGTCATCATAGAAAATGAGTTCGGAGAGGTAAGCATAGATGGGGCCATTCTTGAAAGAGAAGGCCTGTCTGTCAGAGAGATAAATGCAGGTTGCATATGCTGCTCTGTAGCTGGAGACTTTGCCTCCTCTATAAACGATATTAAAAAAGCCTTTGATCCTGATAAAATCCTGATAGAGCCCTCTGGTGTAGGCAAGCTATCTGATATAAAGGCTATTTGCCTTAAGTATCCGGACCTATTTGAGATAAACCGATCTATCACTATTATAGACGCTAGTAAGTACTCAATGTACAAGGTCAATTTTGGGGACTTTTATCTGGATCAAATTAAAAGCTCTGACACCATAATCTTCAGCAGGTATAGTCAGGCCAAGGAAGCTGGTATAGATATAGGTCAAATCATAGCTGATGTAAAGAAAGAAAACGACCAGGTCCAGGTTATCAACTCAGAGTGGGATGGCTTTAGGGCCACAGACCTATTAGAGTCTAAAATCCTCGAAAGCAGGGAAAGCAGGCTAAAGACAGCCCAAGATAGGCTGGGACTCTTTAACAGTAATGGACACCACCATGGTACAAATACCGGGGATGACCATTCTCATGATGACTCTTCTTGCCATGACCACCATCATGATTCTGCTGATGAATTCACCAGCTTAACCCTTACTGTCAACAGGACTTTCTCCAGGGAAGATATCCAGGCCCTTTTAGAAGCTTTTGACACAGGCCTATATGGAACTATTATCAGGGCCAAGGAAGCCTGCCTGGCCAGGTAAAAGCCTTGAATTCGACTATGTTCCTCAGAAATATCCATTCGTGACCTTGACTAAGAAAAATGACCACCATGTGGTAGTTATAGGAAAAGACTTAAATTCGGAAGCTCTTTTAAAAGTTTTTAAATTTTTCTGTCTTTTAAAAAGGGTTTTTCACCCTAACTTTGTAGAATTATATAACAATTGGCCTTGCGTGAGACATACGCATGCAACATAAGAAAGTGGGTGCTTGTATGAAAATCTATAATAGCGAGAAGATAAGGAATATTGCGGTGTTAGGGGCATAGCGGTTGTGGTAAAACTAATTTATTAGAAACTATCGCACATGCCGCAAAATGTCAACAAAATCCCTAAGCTAAGCAATAATGTACAAATGACTTACAGTATGAGTCTAATGCCAGTTGAGTATGAAGGTTTCAAATTCAACTTTATAGACACTCCTGGTTATACAGACTTCACTGGAGATGTAGTAACAGCCCTAGCAGCCAGTGATGCTGCCATAATTGTTATTGATGCCACTGACCCTATGCAGGTAGGAACTGAAAAAGGCGCTAGAATTGACAGAGGGTATACCAAAGTTCATGTTTATCAACAAGATAGACAACGAAAAGGCTAGGTACAAGGATGTTATCGAAATGCTAAATGAAAAATTCGAAAACAAGATAGTACCTATGATATCTCCTGAATTTAAGGATGGAAAATTTATAAAACTTCACAATGTTTTTGAAAATTATGAAGGTCTAGACCAGGAATTTAAACTTCAGGCTAAAACAGTCACACGATGCCTTGATGGGAACTAATAGCAGAAACAGATGACAACTACCTTGAAAAGTTCTTCGAGGGTGAAGAATTAACTAATGAAGAAATCAAAAATGGTATCACAATCGGTATAAAGAGGGGTGATATCATACCGGTAATTTCAGGTTCTACTATCAACAATATAGGTACAGCTGAGATTTTGGCATCTCTAGAAAACTATATAGACCCTACATATGTTGACCAGGCTAGTCCTTTCAAGGGAACAGTATTTAAGACATTTATAGATCCTTTCGTAGGAAAGATTTCATACATTTATATAACTCATGGTTCTATCTCCAAGGACAAGGAGGTTTTCAACCTAAGGTCTGGAAACAAGGAAAAAATCTCCAACATCTACACTATCCGTGGTGGTGAATTGATAGAGCTACAGGAAGCAAATGCAGGTGATATCATAGTAGTTACAAAGGTTGCAGGCCTAGCTACAGGTGATACTATATCATTTAACAAGGATGCAGAGGTTGAACTGGAAATCAACTTCCCTAAGCCACAGATATACTTTGCTATAGCTCCTAAAAACAAGAACGATGAAGACAAGATGGCCAATGTCCTAACTAGGTTGGTTGGAGAAGACCCAACTCTTCACTACTATAGGAACAACGAAACTCACCAGGCCCTAATTGGTGGCCAGGGCGAGCTACACATAAAAACTCTTGTAAACAAGATGAAGGACAAGTTTGGTATAGAGGTAAACCTAGACGACCTAAAGGTTCCTTATAGGGAAACTATCAAGGGAACATCAGATGTAGAAGGTAAGCACAAGAAACAGTCTGGTGGTCATGGTCAGTATGGTCATGTAAAGATCAGGTTCTCTAGAAGTGAATCAGAATTCGACTTCTCTGAAGAACTATTCGGTGGTTCAGTACCTAAGTCTTATGTACCGGCAGTAGAAAAGGGTCTAAAGGACTCTATGCTAAAGGGTGTATTGGCTGGCTACCCTGTAACAAATATTAAGGCAGTCCTATATGATGGTTCATACCATGATGTAGACTCTTCAGAAATGGCCTTCAAGATGGCAGCTTCTATAGCCTTTAAGAAAGGTATGGAAGAAGCTAAGCCAGTCCTTCTTGAACCAGTTATGAAGCTAACTATTACTATTCCAGAAGAGTACATGGGAGATGTAATGGGCGATATGAACAAGAGAAGGGGTAAAATCCTGGGTATGGAATCAAATGGCAAGGGCAAGCAGATATTAGAAGCCCTAGCTCCTCAGGGAGAAACTTTCAAGTATGCCATCGACCTTAAGTCTATGACTCAGGGTAGGGGATATTTCGAAATGGAATTTGATAGCTATGCAGAGGTTCCATCTAGCTCGGCTGAAAAAATAATCGCAGCAGCAAATGCTTAAAAGGTTGATATAAGCCCTACCATAGATTGAATATACTAGTTTTTGATTTTGGACTCTCCCTTGTGGGAGTCCTTTTCTAGTGGTTAAATATTTTAATACTAAGGTAACTAAATATTTATTTTCTATGGTAATTTTGACCCTTTTGTAAATTTTATATATTAAAATTTGTATATATTTTATTTTTATGTTTTATTTATAGTTTTTATAAAAATGTTATAATAAGAGTAGATATATTTGCAGATGTAATACAAATCTTACATTCTACGTGTGACTTCTAATGGTAGAGTCCTACTAAAATATCAATAATTTTAAGGAGGAGCAAAATGAGAGGTTTATTAACAAAATTAAGCGACAGAGAAGAAGATGTAATGTCAATATTATGGAACACTGACAAGTCTCTTACTGCGACTGAAATTTTCCACTGCAATGAAGAAATCGAGCAAAGAATACTATTCAAGTTGTGTTAAGAAACTTGTTAAAGAAAGAGTACATCAAGGTTAGCGACGTGGTTTACAGTGGAACTACCTCTATCTAGGAGCTACACCCTACCTAATTACTGCTGAAGAATACGCTGCAGACCAGCTACAGGCCTTAAAGAATTAACTTTTTCTTTTTCACATACTGCATTTTTATGAGTATATGAAAAATATGGTAATCAGGATATATTAGATGGTATTAAGAAAATGCATAATATTTAATCTCTTGAACAGAATAGTTCTATATAGAAGGCGAGGGACTGGACATAAGACCAGTCCCTTGCCTTTTTGAATTTACATTATAAGCACTAAATGATATAATATATTAGATAACCACTGTGAATCGGAGGTGATATTATATTGGTTAATGATACAAATAGAAAAACGATAATAAACCTGTCCATATTGGTCTTGTGCCTGCTATTTATTTCCTTAGCTAGCATAGACCCTTCTTTAGCCTTTTTATCCGTAGTAGCAGTTATACCTATGGTCTTGATAGGCATGGAGGCAAATCCGATATTTTCACTTTCAGCAGCCATACTTATAAGTGCCCTGGCTTTTTACTGGGTGGTCTACAATTTGCCTTGGCAACAAGCTTGATGTATGTACTGCCAGGTCTAATTTCTGGCATATTTATAGCCAACGAGAGTTTTTGTAAGTGTGGATAGGGTTAGATTTAAAATAAGATTGCAAAAGGGTGACGACATTTATAAGTTTGCATCCTTGAAAAATCTTTTCTCTTATCTGTAGCATTTTTGCTGTTGGTCTACTTGCCTATACAGCTATACTTAAATACTACTTTAATCTTGACTTGGTCAAGAACCTACAAACAGATATAAACACCATACTGGATTTATATAAAAAGAACTTGACCGCCGAGGAATATGGGGCTATAAAGGATGCAGGCTTTATAGAATTTATATCCAATTCCAGCAGCCTATACCTGCTTATTACCTATATTAAGTCTATAATATTGGCCTTGATAGCCTACTACATATGCATCCCTCTTTCCAGGCTTGCATATAAGGAAAAGATACACAATATTCCAGTTGACAGTATCTTCCTACCAGGTAGGCCGGTCTTGGTGCTTTTTGTGACACTTGTAAGTCTTTATGCTATAAACTTGTCTTTTCCAAACCTGGACCTAATGAGCGTAATAAACAATTTTATCCTGATTATGAACTTACTCTTCTTCTTGGAAGGAGTCTCCTTGATAGTATTCCTGGTGAAGAACTGGAAGCATGTCAGAAAAGAAGTAAACATGTTGATTATATTTGTAATAATAGTATTTATGGGCATCCTACCAGGCATAGGAATCCTGGGTATGCTGGACAATATGCTAAACTACAGGCAAAGATGGTATTCTAATTCGGAAGGTAGAGGGTGATAACTATGGAAAATAAAAATAAAAATCAAGCCTATTCTCCTATTTTTTTCTTACCTGTACTTATGGTTATATTCCTGATGTCAGCCTATATAACTTATAAGAACCTGGCTTTGGGAATAGGATCTTTCTTGGTTTTTAATAGTCCTGGTTCTTATATATATAAATAAAAAGAAAACAGACCTAAAGAGATGGCGTGATAGGGTCCAGAGTGCTTCTTTCAATTTTAGTAATTTGACAAAGAGGTCCCTACTCAACCTACCTATCCCCCTATGTATATTGGAAATGGATGGTACCATATCTTGGGCTAATAAGTACTTTGACCTTATGGTGGGCCTGGAAGAAGGGTCTACATCTATAGGTGACAACCTGGAAGATATAGTCGGAGAAATAACCCTTAGGAAGGTCCTGGATGAATCAAAAATCATGGAGGACGAATTCATCTACAAGGATAGGTCCTATACACTTAGGTACTGCTTTACTAAAACAGATGACAAAAGCCAAACTGGACCTGAGTTCAGGATAGTAATGTACTGGCTAGACCATACTGACCTAGACCAACTAAGAATAGAGCTTGATAACAACAAGCCAGCTATTATGGTTATAGAAATAGATGGCTACGATGATGTAATAAAGAGTACTCCTGAAGATAACCAGTCCTTAATCAGGGTGGATATCGAAAAGATTATATCCAAATTAGAGGACGAGACCGAGGGTCAGATAGAAAAGCTAGCCAATGATAAATATGTCTTGTTTACTAACAAGATGGCCATTAAAAAATTAGAAAAGTGTAAATTCCCAATCCTAGACGAGGCCAGGGAAATAGATAGGGATAATAGTCTTCCTGTCAGCCTTAGTGTGGGGGTTGGATACGATGGAAAGACAATAGAAGAAACTGGTAAATTTGCCTCTGGTGCCATAGATATGGTCCTGGGTAGGGGTGGAGATCAGGTTGCTGTAAAGAATGGAGATGGCTATAACTTCTTTGGAGGCAAGTCCAAGGGCTTTGAAAGAAAGACCAAGGTTAAGTCCAGGCTAATAGGCCATGCCTTTAGGGAAATTGTCAGCCAAAGTGACGATATCCTAATTATGGGTCACCACTATCCTGACATGGACGCTATGGGTGCTGCTGTAGGTGATTTGACATATGTAAGTCATATGGCAAAAAGGCCCACATAGTACTGGATGAAGTCAATGAGGCTGTGGAAATCTTTTGTAAATAGGGTAAAAAGAAGAAAAATACTTTAAAGATATTTTTATAAGTCATGAAAGGGCCATAGACATGTGTAAGAGCAAGACTCTGGTTGTTGTGGTCGATACACACAGGCCTCAGCTATACGGAGTGTCAGAAACTCCTTAATCTATCAAACAGGGTAGTAGTAATAGACCATCATAGGAGGGGGGTTGAATACATAAACGAAACAATCCTTCTATTCCATGAAATCTATGTATCCTCTACCTGTGAGATGGTCACTGAGCTAATCCAGTACACTGATTTTGACATAAAGATACATAAGTTAACAGCCGAGGGGCTTTTGGGTGGAATCTACCTTGACACGAAGAATTTTGAATTCAAGACAGGGGTAAGGACCTTCAGCTGCTTCCTACCTTAGAAATCTTGGAGCAGAAACCCTATCCGTTAAGAAGTTCTTCAACTCATACGCAGAAGACTTCCTGGTAAAGGCTGAAATTATACAGAGAACTGAAATAGTAAAGGAGAGAATCTGTATATCCTATGCCAGGGCTGAAATAGACAATATCAATATTATCATAGCCAAGGCTGCAGATGAACTCCTAAATATCAAAAATATAGAGGCCTCATTTGTACTGGGTATGAGGGGTGATACAGTCTTTATCAGTGCCAGGTCACTGGGAGACATCAATGTTCACATCCTAATGGAAAAAATCGGTGGCGGTGGCCATATAGATATAGCTGGTGCCCAGCTTAAGGATGTAAGGCTATCCCAGGCCTACAATATGGTCAAAGACATAATAGAAGAATACTTAGAGGAGGAAGAAAAATAGATGAAGGTTATTTTTATTAAAAGATGTAAAGGGAACTGGTAAGAAGGGTGAAATAAAGAAGTCAGCGATGGCTATGCGAGAAACTTCTTACTTAAAAAGGGTGTTGCTGTAGAGGCTAACCAGGCTAATATGAAAGAATTGGATGAAAAGTCCAAGTCTAAGGAAAGAAAGGCCCTTATTGAATATGAAGAAGCTGTCCTACTAGGTAAGCAGATGGAAAATGTCAACATCCAAATAGAAGTAAAGTCAGGTGAAGGTGAAGATTATTTGGTTCTATAACTTCCAAGGAAATTGCTGAACAATTAAAAAAGCAGAAAAATATTGACATAGACAAGAGGAAGATCCTTATGGATGAACCTATAAGAACTCTAGGTTCAACACTTGTTGAAATCAAGCTTCACCAGAAGGTTACAACTAAGATTAGGGTAGACGTAAAAGAAAAGTAGTAAAATACGGAGAATTATAAATATTTAGCGAGGCTTGGTCCTCTAAATTTAAATGGTTAGGATTATAACTTGGTAAGGCCCTTAGAGACCCTACCTAGCTAGCCCTACCCTACTAAACTATAAGGAGGATAATAAGCGTGGCAGAATTAATGAAGACTCCCCCCCACAACCTTGAATCAGAGCAGTGTGTAATAGGGTCTATAATCGTGGAAGAACAAACCCTGGTCCCTGTTGCAGAAATATTGGACAGAGAAGACTTCTATATAGATGCCCACAAGGTAATCTATGACTCTATGATAGAATTGGGTAACGAAAGAAAGCCTATAGATATGATTACCCTGACAAACAGGCTAAAAGAGAAGGGTTACTTGGACCAGGTGGGTGGTGTAACCTACCTTACATCTATAACCAACATGATACCCACTACGTCAAATGTCAAGGTATATGCAGAAATCGTCAAGAAAAACTCTACCTTAAGAAAGCTGATAAAGGCTTCAAATGACATTATCAGTATGGGCTATGAGGCAAGTGATAGCCTTGATGATATCCTAAATGTTGCTGAAAAGAAAATCTTTGATATCTCCCAAGACCGTATGAGTCAAGACTTCAAGCCTATCAGCGAGGTCTTAACCAGTGTTACAGCCATGATAGAAGAGGTTTACAGCAAGGGTTCAGACATAACTGGCCTGGATACAGGATTTATAGACCTAAATAAGAAGCTTGGTGGTTTCCACAAGAGCGACCTTATCCTTATAGCAGCTAGACCTGGTATGGGTAAGACTGCCTTCGCCCTAAACCTAGTAGCCAATGCAGCCATTCGGTCTAAGGCCAGTGTGGCCGTATTCAGTCTTGAAATGTCTAAGGAACAGTTGGTTCAGAGGCTCTTATCCTCCCAGTCCAATGTTGCCCTAAACAATATTAGCAAGGGTAAGATAGCAGATGATGAGTGGAAAAAACTTACAGATGCCATGACAGTCTTGTCATCATCAGATATATTCATAGACGATACTCCTGGTATCAAGGTATCTGAAATCAGGTCCAAGTGTAGAAAGCTCAAGATGGAAAAAGGGTCTGGATATGATAATGATAGACTATCTCCAGCTTATGGAGGCAGATGGACGTGCTGACAATAGACAGCAGGAAGTGTCCAAGATATCAAGGTCATTGAAAATCTTGGCCAAGGAAATGAACTGTCCTGTAATAGCCCTGTCTCAGCTATCTAGAAATACAGAAAGTGGTAAGGACCATATGCCTAAGCTATCAGACCTTAGGGACTCTGGTGCCATAGAGCAGGATGCTGATATAGTAATGTTCATATACAGGGACGAATACTATACAAAGATGGAAACAAAGAAAAAGGACCTTGCAGAAATAATCATAGCCAAGAACAGGCACGGTGAGATCAGTAATATAGAATTAGTCTGGATAGGCAAGATACAAAAATTCTCCAACAAGTTAAAGACAATCAATAAGTAAAAACACTATATATAGATTTTTGTTATAATACATTTAGACTCTAGATGTATTATTTTTATCCACTTTTTTTCCACTACTAATGAGTATATCTTATGAACTAGGTTAATAATAAAGGTCCAAAATGCTAAAAATAGACTTATTCACAGAAAATATGTCTTTTCAACAGATTTTTGTGGATAAGTCTTTATTTGTCTGTTAATAGCTTGATTTTATAGTCTTTTTACCCCTTTAAATCCACAAGTTATTAACATTTCATGTGGATAAAAACCCATAAAAAGTTTGGGATTATTTTCACCTAAATCTTAGATCACTCCCATAAAAATCATAAATATGGAAATTTCCGACTATTCTAGAAAGTGTTCTATCCGTATACAGATTTCTATATGTGCTATATCTAGATTTGTAGAAATAATTACTTTTCTAGAATTCAGCCTAGAGTTTAATATATTGAATAATTCTGCGCTGGTAAAGCTATTTATCAACTCTGTCCCAAGGTCATCTATAATTAGGAGGTCACAGTTAAACAGGTTCCTATAATTTTTCCTCATCGCTATCAGTATAGTATTCTGGTCTTGAACTTGTACCTCTCTATTATATCCATCAGGTTAAAGGCCGTCTGGTATATTACGGTATAGCCCCTATCCATTATTTGCTTGGCTATACAGCTACATAAGAAGGTCTTCCCCTGGCCAGTTGGTCCCCTAAAAAGTAGGTTGTTGTCAGCCTTGTTGGCTGCCTGCTTGTCAAAAATTACTTATATATTCCTGGACACTATGGAAGATATTCTTTATGTTCTCCCTAGGACTCAAGTCATAACCCTCTTCTGGCTGGTCGGAGAATATACTAAAGTCAAAATTATCAAAGTTATCCTCACTCAGTATTTGCTTAAGGTTGGACATTTCATAGGAGTCGTTTAATATCTTTTGTTTTAGGCACTTGCACTGGCCTCCATCTTCCAAAAAGCCCGTGTCTCATACATACCTGGCAGTCGTATTCCATGGCCATATAGTCTGACCCTATCCCATTAGCATCCATAAGGTCTTGTTTTTGTTTAATCAGGTCTTCCTGTTTAACCTCAAGGTCTCTTATAGTCTGTCCACTTGGGTCTGTCAGTATAGACTTGGTCATTTCTATACCCAGGGCCTGTATCTGCCTATTTAGTCTGGTCAAGCTGGGATACTTGCTATATATCCTTTTCTAGCCTGTCTTCCAGCTGGGCTGCATGAAGGTCCCTCTTATCCTGGTATTCCTTCATTATATTTCTCATCTTCTCACTATTCATACAATCACCTGTTCTTGTTTATTTCTCTTACCAGTTTATTTATCTCATCATCGCTGTATTTGTCAGATATATTCTGTGTAAAATTGTGGAATTTGGTTAAAGTGCTGGCCTTTGTACCAGGCTTTTTTGAATGCCTGGTCTTGTTTTTCTTGGACTTGGCAAATTCTTCCTCATCCCTTTCTAGGTCTTCTATGGTAGAAATTCCCTTACTATGCCAGGACCTAATTATAGAGTCAAAGTACTTTATATTCGGGTTGGATGTATTAATAGACTTATGGCAAGCCCTCAATACCAGGTCTAAAGGCATCTTGTAGTCATAAAACCACCTATCGATTGCCTCTTTTTCACCTGCAGTTGCCGTCCTATTAAAACCTAGGGCCTTAAATACAGCCTTGTAGTTTTCCAACCTTTCCCGCCTCAAATTATCCTGAAAACTTAAGTCCTCTAGGTTAGTGATGGACTGATCGAACCAAGACCTTAAAATTCCTATAATATAATTTACTGACTTTATCTTACCATGGTCAGCTATAGACCTCTCAAAGGCCTCTACAACCAACTGTGGTGACATATTATACTTCTTGCTGGCATCTAAAAGGTCGATTTTTTCATTTGGTGTCAATATCCTGCCAGCCAGGTCTTCAATCCTATTGTACATAGATACATATTCTATAGAGGACACCTCATTTACTGTCGAATCTAGACTATCCTGGTGGCCATCTTTCTTATCCCTTATCAGGGTCCTTATATGGTCTGCCTTTATATCCAAAAATTCTACAAGCATCTTGCCATCTATACTGTGAATTTTGACAGCCCCCATATTTTCCCAAAACCTCCAAGCCTCTACAACCTCTTGCTCACTTATACCAAGGGTGGATGCTATAACCTCATTGGTCAAGTCACCCCTATTTAAACCATTATTAAAATAAGCCTCCCTATAGGCCAAGAGATATATTTTTACCTGGTCGCCACTGGCTATGGGCATAAACATATCAAAAAATATGCTAGGTATGCTTATATCGCTATATGTTTCATCTTCAATTGTCTTAAAAAACATAGGCTAATCTCCTTTCCTTACTTGTGATAGGGTTGGCCACTATTTATCCTGAAGGCCCTGTATAGTTGCTCTAATAGTATCAGCCTCATAAGTTGGTGGGGGAAGGTCATCTTTGAAAAAGATAGCTTCATGTCAGCCCTGTCCAAAACTATGTCGGCCAGGCCAAGGGACCCGCCTATCACCAGGTATATATGGCTAGTACCAACCAGGCTCAATCTGGAGATATGGTCTGCCAGGTCTTCAGATGACATCGACTTACCATCTATAGCCAGGGCTATCACATAGGCCCCATCCTTTATCTTGGACAAGATAGAAAGCCCCTCCTTGTTCTTGACCATGGTCATTTCCTTGTCACTCAGGTTTTCTGGTGCCTTTTCATCACTTACTTCTATTATTTCTAGCTTGCAGTAGTTGGATAATCTCTTGGAAAATTCATCTATGCCAAGCTTTATGTATTTTTCCTTTATCTTTCCTACAGATACAATACTAATCTTTATCATCTTTACCCCTTATCTTCTATATCGGCCTACTTACTTACCTGGTATACCCTTGATATATCATCCCTCATCAAGATTTCCAGTTCTACATCCTTTCCAATCTTCATTTGATTTTCTGTCAATATATGGTTGGATGTCTCATAGGCCAGGGCTGGAAAATTATTCTCCCTGCTCAGGTGGGCTAGGAGGATTTCTTCAGTCCCATTCTTTATCAGGTCAACAGCAAACTTGGCAGCATCCTCATTGGATAGGTGGCCTGTATTAGACATGACCCTCTTCTTTAGGGCATAGGTATAAGACCCCATAAGGAGCATTTCCTTGTCATAGTTAGACTCCAAAACCACCAACTTTGATCCCAGTATATTTGCCCTTACATCCTCGGATATATGGCCTGTATCTGTTGCTATAGACAACTTCTCTTCCTTCTCATTAAATAAACTAAATCCCACCGGATCAGCCGCATCATGGTTGATAGAGAAGGGCTTAATACACATGTCTCCTAGGTCATAGGCCTTATCATTGTCAAATATCATAACATTTGACTCCTTGATTTTTCCAATCTTGGATTCAAGTGCCAACCAGGTTTTGTAGTTTAGGTATATGGGTAGGTCGTACTTCCTAGATAGGACGCCCAGACCCTTTATGTGGTCTGAATGTTCATGAGTCACAAAAATACCCCTCAACTTGCTTATATCTACATCTATATTTTCAAGGCCCTTGGAAATTCTCTTTCCACTCAGGCCTGCATCTATTAAAATATTTGTATCCTTGTAGCCGACATAATGGCAATTACCACTACTTCCACTACCGATAGAACAATATTTGAGCATAAAAACCCCCTTTTTCCTTATATATGATTCATAATACCATTATAAATCAAAAAGCTTAATTTTATCCACAGAACATTTAAAGTAAAAATTATGTATGCAAATTTATTTTTCCTATTATCAACCGATAAATCTACTCTATCCATATACATATAAAAGAAAGGGCTAGAGAACAATCTCTAGCCCTTCCATATTTTGTTTTTATTAGTCCATTACTGAGAAATCTTCCTTAGTAACTCCGCAATCTGGACATTCCCAATCATCTGGAATATCTTCAAATGGAGTACCTGGAGCTATACCTGAATCTGGATCACCTATTTCTGGATCGTAAAACCCAACCACAAACATCACATACATACTTTTTCATCTTAAAAATCCTCCTAATTATTTACTAAATTAATTTATTTTTATCATTTGATGTTAGTATTATACCCACCAAGCAATATAAATAACAGTTTCTAAATAAAAATCAATCATTTTTCCATGTTTTTTTATACAATTTGGACAAATTCCTACAAATTCAAAGGTTGTGGCCAACTATTTTCATAGCCGGTTTTAGCAGATATCTCTTCTATTATACCCTCTACAGGACAAGTTTCCACATATGCTGATTGGACCACATAGCTTACATGTCAAGATATGGTGGTGGTAGTCTCTACAAAGTTCATATATACTATTTCCATCCAACAAGATCTGCCTGCTTATAATCTTAGCGTCGACCAGGCTCCCAAAGCCCTATATACGGTAGACAGGTTGATCTGTAGGGTCTTCCTAAGCTCTAGGTATATATCTTCAGCTGTCATTGGCTTGTCTGAATGCCTTAGACAGTTTATTAACTCCATCCTCTTTTTGTAGTTTTTAGGTTTGCAGCCTTTAATAGGGCATCATTTTTCCTTCCTGTGGTTATCCTTGGAACAAGAACAAGTATTTATCATAGAAACCTCCTTTCAAACGCTATACTTTTTAATTATATCACATTAGGCTGATAAAAACCTCCTCATAGAATTAAATAAAAATATTCTACCAGGTCATGGCCCGGTAGACCTCAAAATATATCTATTTTACCCTTATAATCATAAATGCAAAAATTGCAATTGATTATTGACAAATCATTTCTAAAGTCTATACTCTAAATAGATTTATGAAAAACGCTGCTTTTTGCGTTTACATTTTTATTTTTTTAGATTACTTATGATAATATAAACCTAGTATAAGGAGGATTTTTATGAAGAAATTAGGACTTAAATTATCTGCAGTCCCTACTAGCTACATCTTTTGCCCTAGCAGGGTGTACAGGGGGCAAGACTGCAAACACAACAGAAAAGAAGGATGGAGGCAAGATAAAGGTCTATGCGAGTTTCTATCCAATGTACGACTTTGCTAAAAAGATTGGTGGAGACAAGGTAGAAGTTACCAACCTAGTTCCAGCCGGAACAGAACCCCACGATTGGGAACCATCAGCCAAGGACCTGGCCAAGATATCAGAATCTGACATCCTGGTATATAGCGGGGCTGGTATGGAGTCTTGGATAGACAAGGTTGACCAGGCAACAAAGGGTAGCAAGTTGGTAAAGGTTGAAGCCTCAAAGGGCATAGACCTGATAAAGTCTGAACACCACCACGACCATGAGGATGCCAAGGAAAAAGACCACGAAGATGCTCATGAAGAACATGACCATGGCGAATACGACCCTCATGTATGGCTGGCACCACAAAATGCCAAAATCCAGATGAAGAATATTAAGGATGCCTTGGTAAAGGCAGATCCTAGCAACAAGGACTATTATGAAAAGAACTTTGAAACTTATTCAAAGAAGATAGATGACTTAGATAGCAAATTCTCTACAAGCTTGAAAAATACAAAGAGCAAGAATATAGTAGTATCGCACGAAGCCTTTGGTTACCTATGCAAGGCCTACGGAATCAAGCAGATTGGTATAGAAGGCCTATCACCAGATTCTGAACCTGATGCAGCCAGGATGGCTGAAGTAACTAAGTTTGCCAAGGAAAACAAGGTAAAGTATATATTCTTTGAAGAACTGGTTAGTCCTAAGGTGGCTGAAACTATAGCCAGCGAAAATAGGGGCCAAGACTGCTGTACTTAATCCTCTAGAGGGCCTATCAGAAGACCAGTTAAAGGCAGAGAAGACTACTTCTCAATTATGGAATCTAACTTAAAAAGTATTGTTAGAAGCATTGAATGCTTAAGCAAATTGCTGTATAATTATATATGAAAACATATGAGAGGCGTTATTTTTTAATAATGCCTCTTTGATTTAAAAATATATTTGTATCAATCTTATGTTGATTACTTATAAATACGTAAGGGTAGGTTAGGGCAGACCTTAACCTATATAGGGTAGGAATCGTGGATAAAATAATAGAAATAAAAATATGTCCTTCAAGTATGACAAGGACTATATATTAAAGGATATCAACCTGGACGTATTTAGGGGGGACTTTGTCGGCATAATTGGACCAAATGGTACAGGTAAGAGCACCCTGCTAAAATTAATCTTAGGCCAATTAAAACCAAATTCAGGCTCTCTTAACCTATTTGAAGTCCAGCCTGGTCATGCAAGAAGACCGGTAGGGTTGGATATGTGGCCCAGGTTGGTCTATCCAGGGTATGGACTTTCCAGCCACAGTCGGGGAAATAGTCATGCTCAATATGTATAAGGAGGTTGGCCTGTTTAAGTTTCCTAAAAAAGAGCATAGGGAGGCTGTCAAAAAGGCACTTGATACAGTTGGCATGTTGGACTACATAAATAAAAGTTTCTCAGACCTATCAGGTGGCCAGCAGCAGAGGGTTATCATAGCCAAGGCCATAGTCAACCAGCCTGAAGTCTTAATCTTAGATGAGCCGACAAGTGGTATAGACCACCAGTCAGAAGAAATCCTCTACCAGCTACTAGACAGGCTAAACCAAGAATACAATATCACAATTTTGATGATATCCCACGACCTGAAAAAGATAAAAGAGCACTCTAACAAGTTGATAGAGCTGGACACTTTTTGAAAAGGAGGCCAACTAATGTTTGAATACGAATTTATGAGAAGGGCCTTCCTAGTGGGCCTACTCCTGGCTACCATAATCCCTTGTATAGGGACTATAATTGTCTTAAAGAGACTATCAATGATGGGGGATGCCCTGTCACATACGTCCCTGGCTGGTGTGGCAGCTGGTCTCTTGATAGGGGCTAACCCTATTGTTGGGGCCATCATAGTTACCCTGGTAGCAGGCTTTGGTATAGACTTTATCAGGAAGAAGTTCCCCAAGTACTCGGAAATATCAATAGCCATCACCATGTCGGCTGGTATAGGTCTGGCAGGTGTACTATCAGGTTTTACAGACAGTTCGACTGGTTTTAGTAGCTTCCTATTCGGTAGTATAGTAGCCATCACAGACTTTGAACTCTACCTGGTTGTAATCCTGTCTGTATTGGTCATGCTTACCTTTATCCTCCTATACAAGGAGCTAAGGTACATAGCCTTTGATGAAGATGGGGCCAGGTTGATAGGTATACCGGTCAAGACAGTCAACTTTATATTTACTATTTTGACAGCCCTAACTATATCAATAGCATCCAGGACGGTCGGTACCCTTATAGTATCATCTATAATGGTAATACCTGTGGCATGTGCCATGAAGCTTACTTCCAGCTATAAGATGACAATCCTCTTGTCTATCCTGTTTGCCCTGGTATTCACTTCAATTGGACTTAGTCTATCCTTCTATGTGGGTCTAAAACCTGGAGGGACAATAGTCCTATCCAGAGTCCTTACCCTTATACTACTAATGATATTTAAAAAGATTAAGAAATATAAAAAGAAGGTCATACTCAAGTATTTAAAAATAGGGTTCTGACCTTCTTTTTATCAAATTTTTTAAGTTAACTTTTTACTTGGCTTTTTCTAGCTTGATACAGTAGTAAACATAGCTAATATTCATTGTCGCCATTACAGCCAATAGGGTAAATACCAAACCTAGGTTGATATCTATAATTACAGATAGGAATAAGAGACCCATTGTTAGGGCCAAAAATCAACTTTAGATGTTATTTCATAGGGCCTTGAAAACTTGCCTCGTGCATAATAGACTTTTCCCTCTCATCAAAGCTGGCAATCAAATCCTTCTTAAAGCTCATATCATATACATCCCCACGTTTTTCAGGGTAGGCTTTTTTCATATCTTCAACCATTCTATTCTGTAATACTGCAGAAACTATTACAACAAGGAAAAGAATAATAAGTGTTGCCAAAGTCTGCCACCTGTGTGGATTTAATAAGATTACTTTTGCTGCTGGTATAAAAAGTATAAAGCTAGTCATCATAGCAAGGCCAGTTGCACCCATAGCCATTGACATAATATCTTCGTCATATACCTCATCCTCCCTGGCTACAGATTCCATAAATCTCTTCCTACCTATGCCCGCTAATACAAGGGTTATAACAAAAAATACTTAAATTAGTAATGGCATATATCTCAAAAGCATATGTCTCTATAAACTTACCTATATTAAGTATACCATTGTGTATAAGGTCAACATTACCACTAGTTACAAATCCGATTATACCACCTATAACAGCTCCACACACATATATATTATTAACCATACAAAACTCTTTTTCTTTTTCTTTACTTCTTTTTAGTCATTTTTCTTCATCCTCCTCATATATAAATATATCCTCAACACTTACATCGAATAATTTTGCCAACTTTAGGCATAGGGTAATTGATGGGTTGTAGTCACCCTCTCAATTAAACTAATAGTCTGTCTTGACACATCAACTAATTTACCCAATTCTTGTTGATTAATCCCTTCTGAGCCCTATATTCTTTCAACTTGTTCAATAGTGGCATGACCCTCCTCCTTTTCTACTAACTTGCTTGTAATCAATAGCCTGCAAAATATGTTTATCATATAGTTACTCTTTGTTTTTAAATTTTTGACAAATATCTTTGTCATTATTATAGAGTATGACAAGTATTCTTGTCAATACTTTTTGACAACTTTTTGTCATTTTTTAAAAGCCTATAAATTTATTTTACATAGACCACTGGAAATCCAGTGGTCTAGGTTATGTTTACTCTATAGATTTTTACTATTACTGCAACTGTGTATGGTAAAAGTGCTACGTTTCTAGCAAGCTTAATTGCCTTTGTAACTTCTCTCTGGTGCTTAGCACAAGTACCAGTGATTCTTCTAGGAAGAATTTTACCTCTTTCAGTAACGTACTTTTCTAACTTCTGCACGTTCTTGTAATCTATTTTAGTGCTTTTGTCAGCACAGAACTGACAAACTCTTTTTCTTCTTACGTCTTTTCTTGTTTATCATGACTTTCACCTCTCCTCTTATTAAAATGGAACGTCGTCGTCATCAACAGCAGAGAATTCAGAAGGACTTACTACTCCACTTGGTTCAAACTTAGGAGCATCATACTGATCCCCATCATTTGACATATTATTGTTCATAGCAGAACTCTTGCTTTCCAATGCCTGTATATTACGACCAGCGACCTTTGTGAAGCTTCTCTTTTTCTCCATTAGGTGTTTCATACCCTATCAACCCTGATAGATCCTGAACACCTACTAATCTTCCTTTGTTACATAGTTAGCACAAAATTCAGCTGGCTTACCCATTATCTCTACAGGTATAAAGTCTGTAGTAGTAGAGCCATCCCTATTTTTGTAATCCCTATCAATAGCCAATGTAAATGTGGCTACTGGTGTACCAGATCCTGGAATATATCTCAATTCTGGATCCTTAGTTAATCTTCCAACTAAAACAACATTATTCATATTAACACCACCTATTAGTTTTTCTTCCTGTGCAACTATGACATGTCTTATAACATCTTCACTTATCTTTAATCTTCTGTCTAATTCCTTTGGAAATTCTACATCAGCCTTGAAATTCACAAGTGTAAACACCATCTCTGAACTTCTCGATTGGATAAGCTAACTTTCTACTTCCCCAAAACATCAATTTCACCAACTTCGCCCTTAGCTTCAGTTATGATATTCTTGATTGAGTCTAGTACCGCCTCTCTTGCTTCATCATCAAGTGTTGGCTTTACAATATAAAAGTACTTCATAAGCTTTCATTCTTTTTCACCTCCTTTGGACTATACGGCCCCTGAGAACTTTCGGAGCAGAGACGAGAACGCTTAAAATTCTCATACCAAAATATTTTTTACTATTTACAGACATTAGTCAATAGATTTACGCCATTTAGTTGTATATTGCTTTTTATTTTTCAAGATAAATATTTTTGCCCTTTTTAGTCAACCTCTATCTACTTTTTATTACGGAGAGGTGTCATGATCTTATATACTTATAGACTTTTTCCCATAAAACAGGTGATTTTTGAAAATTGGTCATCAAAAACAGCACCGAACAAAAATTCGGTGCTGTTGATATCGTTATTAAATTTTGTTACTTTTTATTATAGAGATGATATTGCTTCGTGAAGAGCCTTACCTAATCTCTTAACACCTTCAACAATCCTGTCTTCTGGCATACAAGAGTAGTTCATTCTGAAGTGGTTAGCATTTCCACCGTTTGGATAGAATGGTTCTCCTGGAACGTAAGCTAACATTGTTTGAAGAACTACGTCCTTCATCAACTGAGCTGCATCTATACCTTCTGGAAGAGTTACCCAAGTGAATAGACCACCGTCAGTTCTAGTGAATGTAACACCTTCTGGGAAGTATTCATCCATAGCGTCTAACATGATAGTTCTTCTCTTACCGTATACTTCTTTAATCTTTTCAACGTGAGCATCTAGGTCATACATTTCTATGAACTTAGCCATTTCCATCTGAGAGATAGTAGAAGCCTGTAAGTCAGCTGCCTGCTTAGAAATGTTGAACTTTTCAAGAATTTCTGGAGCAGCAGAAACCCAACCAAGTCTGAATCCTGGAGCGAATATCTTTGAGAATGTACCAAAGAATAGAACTAGTCCCTTTGTATCATATGACTTTAATGATGGGAATATTTCGCCTTCGAATCTTAATTCACCGTATGGGTTATCTTCAGCTACTGGAATTTCATACTTGTTGATGATTTCCATGAATTCTTTTCTTCTTTCTATTGGCCAAGTTCTACCAGATGGGTTCTGGAAGTCTGGAATAACATAGATGAACTTAACGTCTGGGTTTGCAGCAAGAGCCTTTTCTAATTCAGACATTATCATACCATCTTCATCAGTTGGTATTTCTATGAATTCTGGTCCGTAAGCCTTAAATGCATTAAGAGCTCCTAGGTAAGATGGACTTTCAACGATTATCTTGTCACCTTCATCAAGGAATACTCTTCCCATGAAGTCCAAGCACTGCTGAGAACCGTTTGTTACAAGTATACTGTCAGCTGTAACGTTAGTGTAAAGCTTTCTGTTCATTCTTTCAGCTATAGCTTCTCTTAGTGGTGGGAAACCATCTGTTGCAGAGTACTGCATTGCTGCCCTACCCTGTTCCTCAAGAACTGCTAAAAGCAACCTTCTCATTTTCTTCAACTGGGAATAGCTCTGGAGCTGGTAATCCACCTGCAGAATGAAATAACTTCTGGATTAGAAGCTAACTTAGGATCTCACGTATTGCTGATCCTTCTGCATTTTCTAGTCTTCTTGCAAATTTTACTGCCATTTTAAAAAGCACCTCCATTTAAATAAAAACAAAAATATATTTTAATCCACAAACTGTGTTTTAATTAATTTGTGAATTATGAACTAAATAATCAAAGAACCTACCTGTATCTTATTCGCTATAGGAACTTCTTTATCCTTTTTCTGCTGTTTCCCTGTCCAGCATAATAATTCTTCCACAAGAATTACATAAATTTGACATCTGCACCAGTTCTTATAATTGTAAATTCCTTACAACCACAAGCATGTTGTTTTTAATTCAACAAGACTGCCAACTTTTATATCCAGTGGCATAACCAGTCCTCCTTATTAAGATATTAATACAATCCCAAGTTTTTATTAATATTATAAAAGCGTTTGCTTCAAGCACAAAAACAAAACTTGAACTGCATCATTCAAGTATTCCTACATACTTATATGTATATAATATCATAAGATTTGCATTATTTGAACATTAAATCTAAAAATATTCTGTAGAATTTTTGTATAAATTTTATACTAGTTAAAGAATATGTTATAATATAGGTAATAACTAATATTATTATATATACTGATATTTAGCATATCTTATCCAAAAATATATATTTAAAAATTTATTTATATATTTGTTGATATTTTGCCAGATTATATATAAATTTAAGAGGGGAGATTTATTATGAAAATAAACAAGAAAAATAAAAATAATACTTTTATCTACAACTTTAGTTTTTAGGCTCTATGTTCTTAACTGCCTGTAAAAACGGTCAAGACCAGACTGATAATAAAGACCAGAAATCAGGAACTGAAGATACTATAGATACAGGTAGTCAGGCCACAAAGGAAGAAGATAAAAACAACCAGGCAGATAAAAATAAAACTGATAAAGGTAAGGATGAGGATAAAAGCAACAAAAATACCAAGAGCCAAGATAATCTATCACACATTTGATATCAACACAGAAAAGTTGACAGAAAACACAAAGGAAGTAGATGAGGTTAGTGTGGGTAATATAGTCAAGGCCATGATAGAGAATAATATGCTACAAAAAGGAGTTGAAGTAAACTCAGCCAAGGTTACAGAAATAGACGGAGTTAGAACTCTTGTAGTTGACATGAATGATAAGTTCATAAATTTTTAATCATGATCTACAGCAGAATCCTAACACTAAGGTGTTTCTGCCAATAGCTTGGTAAAGACTTTTAAGGTTGAGCAGGTAAAACTAACTGTAGACGGTCAGAATTATTCTAGTGGACACATAGCCTTAAAGGACAGGGGAATACCTGAAATACTAGTAAATTTATTAAAAGGGAGTTAACTTGCTCCTTTTAATTTTTAACCTATAAGCCCCTGTATTAAGGAATTTTTGGCTTGTAGAATTAAAAATAGAAAAATTGAAATATAAATACCAATAATTATAAATTCTTGTAAAGGTTAGAAAGGATAAAAATATGAAATACGATGAACAAATATATAGACCACCAAAGGAGTACAAGTCGCTCTTGCTACAGGTAACCAGTGGATGTACCCACAATAAATGTAAGTTCTGTGGTATGTACAGGTATACAAACTTCAAGATGGAGAGCCTGGAACAGATAGAATCTGATGTAATAGAAGCTAGCCAGCACCCATTTTATAGGTCAACTAAGAGGGTCTTCCTATTAAACGGTAACCCCTTTGTCCTAAAGGCTGAAAGACTCTTAAAAATAGCTGAAATCATCCACAAATACCTTAAAAATGTGGAGGTAATTACTACCTATGCATCTATAAAGGATATAGAAAACAAGACTGATGATGAGCTTAGGCAGCTAAAAGAGGCTGGTATCAACGACCTCTACATAGGTGTAGAGAGTGGCAACCAAGAGGCCCTGGAATTTATCAACAAGGGTAATACAGTTGATGAGGCTATCAGGGAAATGAAGAGACTGGACAAGTTTAACTATAACTACTATGCAATGATCCTGACAGGTTTGATGGGACGTGGCATAGACAAGGCTATAGAAAATGGCAGAAAGACTGGTAAAATGCTCAGTCAGGTAAATGCCAGGGGTGTCTTCCCTATGTCTGTAACCCTAGTGCCTGGAACTGAATTATGGGACCTATATAAGAGTGGTCAATACCAAGAGGCCAGTGAATACGACAGGTTGGTAGAACTTAGGGAGATTATCGACAACCTATTGCCAGAAAAAACTGCCCTTATATCTTCAGCCCATAACTCTAATACCATGTATATAAAGGGTATAGTACCACCAGATAGGAAAAGTTACTAAACCAGATAGACCAGATACTGGAAGATGCGTCGCCAGAAGAAATGCAGGAGTGGATAGATAGAAGAAGCATTCTTCTTTAATTTGAAAGTTTTGAGGCTTTCATAGCAGAAAAAATTTATACTGATCGATTAAATAAGATTATATATATTATTTTTGGAGGTAATCGTTATGATTAAGAGTTTGAAAAAATCATTAGTTTTTATCATGTGTATTAGCTTTTACTATGGCCATCTCCTGCTAATGCTGATATGAATGTTACTAGAATTGCTGGAACCAATAGGGTATGAGACTGCTATGAAAGTACAACAAAAATATTTCACTAAGGCCAGTGGCAATCTAGCCATACTAGCATCCGGTACTGATTTTAGGACTGCCCTTTTATGGATCATACTTGGCTACGCCTTAAAGGTTCCATACTATGTGATACCTAATGCCGGCATGTCCAAGGCAATGTTTAATGAACTGAAAAGCAAGGACATTAAAAGGGCATATATTATGGGTGATTATAATGTACTTAATAGGAGCATAGATAACTCATTGAAGTCAATAAACATCACGCCCACTAGATTTACAAATACAACACCCCATCCATTGACAGAAGACTTTGTAAAACCAAATTGACTGGTCAATATTCCAAACATATTATTATGGAGAAGCGAGAGGGGATATTGGAAATGTGGTACTAATAAATGATAATATATTCCCTGATATTCTTTCAGCAGTTCCTTTTACATCAGAACTTGCGAGAAGACACGCTATGATGATGTGTGGATACGACGAGAATGAATACACTAGGCAAAATGATTATTTGAAGGGATATGGTTTTATCATAGGTGGATTTAATTCAGTACCATCAAAATTTATTACTGAAGAAGATTTTGATCACCCTGGTTGGCTTGGTTCGTCATGAATGGACAGATGATGACGGTACAAAGCAAGAGTATTATACTGGTAGGATCGCTGGACAAGACAGGTACAAAACAGCAATAGAAATTGCCAAGGCATACAAAATTGTTCTTCAAAAGAATATCTCTACAGCGGTTATAGTAGATGGCACTAACTATCCTGATGCCCTTGCATCTGGTACAACAGCAACAATGAATAATGGTACTATCCTGCTTACAAAAACCAGGTCAGCTAAATAAAGATACTAAGACTTTCATACGAGAAAACAATATAAAGAACATAATTATAGTTGGTGGTGAAAGGTCTGTATCTAAGAATGTTGAAAATGAACTTAGAGGTCTATAGATTTTTAAATATAAACTGTAACTAAGTGTATTAGTAACTTTATTTCATCGAAAAAGAGTCTGTAAAAAAACATTTAATAAAAATTTTACAGACTCTTTTATATGCTTAAATATTAATTTCTTTACTGGCCACAGCCCTATGACCTATATAGCCACATAGTACCCCCAATACAAGCCCTGCCAGGACATCACTAGGGTAGTGCACATACAGGTATAGCCTTGAAAAGCTTATCAGAAAGGCTAGTACCAAACTTGGTACAAATAACTTGCTCTTTCTGAAAAATAAGACGCTTGCAGCCGTAAATGATGCTGATGTATGGCCAGATGGAAAACTAAAATCCCTAGGCTTGTTTATCAGTAATTTAATAGCTGTATTTACATCAAAAGGCCTTATTCTTGCTAGCATTGGCTTAAGAATTATATTGCATATAATTCCATTTAATATAAGGGCTATTATCATTACAAAGCCTATCTTCCTGGTTTTCTTAGATATAATCAGGCCTATAGACAGGATAATCCATATAAGACCTGCATCACCCTAACTGGGTTATAAAGGGCATAATAGCATCCATAAAAACCAGTCCTTATATTACTTTTGTATTAAATCTAAAATTGCCATATCAAAAATTCATTAAAATTATACCCCTTTTACGTAATATAAATTATTTTTATAAAGCATTTCTGACCTTAGGCTATGAGCATCTCCACCCAATAATTCAACAAGGGTATAGGCAAATTCAAAACTTGTAGCCGGACCCTGGGATGTAACTATATTTCCATCTACGACAACTGCTTGATCTAGGTAGTATGCCTGGTTGAGATAGGATCTGACCTCATCATCTGGATAGGAAGTTACCTTCTTACCGCCAATAATACCTGCCCTACCCATAGCCATAGGGGCAGCACATATGGCTCCTATATACTTATTTTCTTGGTTGTAGCCTACAAGGAGGTCTATTACACGCTGGTCATCCCTGTTGAGCCAGGCCCCCTTACCACCTGGTAGGACCACCATATCATAGGCTTCCATATCAGTAAAGCCCTTATCTGCAATTATTTTTACCCCCCTGGCTGACTCAACCCCTAGATCATCATTCATAGAAACTGTATCAACTACAAATTCTGCCCTCCTCAGTATATCTACACTGGCAAGAGCCTCTATTTCTTCAAATCCATTAGCCAATAAAACAGCGACCTTTTTCATAATATATCCTCCTAATATAATCTTTTTATTTACCAACTATTATATCATGTTTATACTAGAAAATATCCCTGCTGGTATAATCATTTTTCGTTATAAATCTAGATTAGAGAGTCATTTTCTAATACAAATGGCTTGGCTGTAGGCTGGTCATATTCTACATCGTACTTTTCCATCAGATACTTCTTTAACTCTTCCTTATTTTTAAACTTATTCAACCTGTATGGTTCCTGGAAGGCTACTCTTTCCACAAAGTATACACCATCTTTTGACTTTAGCATTATACCCACATGACCTATAAAGAGGCCGTCTTTCCCTTTTTCAATCTGGCTGTGGAATACTACGGACACCATGCTGGCCTTTATTATTTTGGTAAATTTTACCCCCTGGATTCCCATTCTTTTTAAATATCTCATAGTGTTTATTTATATCTTTTGTATCAATAGTTTTTACTTCATTAAAGATATTCTTAAATATATTCTTTCATTATCCGTCTTTGTAGCAGAATTATCTCTTGTTAAAGACAGTAGATCTATACCAAGGTTTTCTGTATCGTCACTGGTCTTGGCCTGGCTTTGCCTTTAATATAGTCACCAAATAAACCATATGAAGTTATCCTGCAATTATAGCCTTCAAAGTCACTATTTTTCTTCTTCCACTGGTCCTGCATATCTATGGGTCATACTTGGTATCTTGGACACCAGCCTCTTCAAAAGGTCCTGTCAAAGACTTATTATCAACACTAGAGTTAAACTGGTCAAGGTGGTCAAAGAACACCTTCTGTCTATCCTTTGAAATACCGGCCTGGTCGAATAAATTAGCCAAAAGGTCCCTACTGGCCTTATCACTTACATTTGTATAAGTTACCTTCATCCCCTTAGTCTTATCTGATTTAGACTCACTTGTACTTGTTGATGGACTTTGTTTGCTTCTAGAGTCATCCTTATTATTAATACTACACCCCGTGGCTATAAATAGGCAAAAGTGATAGTATGCATATCTTCTTTAAATTCTTTTTCATAAACTTATCTCCTTATATTTATTATTTAAACCTATATAATCTCAAATAGGAACTCAAAAATAATATACTCTAATTTGTATCAACCTATACTACATTAGATTGCTGAATTACATCTATACTGGCATATTTATAGTAGTTTCTTAAAATATTTATGAGCCTGCATTCTAGGTAGACTATAGGTATCCTTGTATCTATAATACCCCATACTGTATATTCCACCCATTATCCTCTATAAATTTAGCATATTCATCCTCAGTCCACCTATGCTCAAAATTTACCCCTATAAGGCTCAAGAACCTAGTCCAAAGATTGGACTTGACCCCACCAGCCCTATTAACAAAATTTGGGGCTATCAAAAGTCCACCCGGCTTCAATACCCTCCTTATTTCACTTAGGGCCTTGGTCGGGTCTGGCATTATATGGAGGGCATTAGCTATTATAACCACCTCATAGCTATCATCTGGATAGGGTAGGTTATTAGCATCTGCAAGCTCGAAAGAAAGATTATCTGGACAAGCCTCCTTACTGGCAACGGATAACATACCCTCAGAATAATCTGTTGCTACAAATCTTTTGCTAGCAGGGGCTACACTCCTGGCCAGGCGACCTGTACCACTGGCTATTTCCAAAACTGACTTTCCACCTACTGAATCAGATATTTTTGAATACATATCGTCATAGGTGTCCCTATCAGACTTCATTGCTAAGTCATATAGGGGGCAAACCTATCCCAAACCTTTTTTTCATAAGAACACTGACCTCCTTTATAATAAAAAAATATTGATAATCATTTTATGTTTTTATTATATCATATCTCCTTACCCCTTAGGGCATAAAAATATCCTACCCCTTATGAAATCACAACCTCCTATAAAGCAAAAAGGAGTTGCTATAGTATAATAAACCTATTAACTATATACAACTCCTTTTTGGGAGGCTTATTTAAATTTATTTTTTTCTAAGGCCTGGTCAATATCAGCTATAATATCGTTGATATCTTCTATACCTACAGAAAGTCTGATCAGGTCAGGAGATACCCCTGCTGCCAATAGTTCTGCATCATTCATCTGTCTGTGTGTAGTAGATGCTGGATGTAGTACACAAGTCCTTGTATCAGCTACGTGAGTAACGATTGAAGCTAACCTTAAAGAGTCCATGAACTTAACTGCAGCCTCTCTACCACCCTCAACACCAAATGAAATTACACCACAAGATCCCTTTGGTAGGTACTTCTGTGCTAGTTCATACTGGCTGTCGTTTTCTAAGCCTGAGAAAGATACCCAAGATACCTTTGGATGCTTTTCCAGGTGCTTAGCAAGGGCTAGGGCATTTTCAAAGTGTCTTTCCATTCTTAGGTGTAGTGTTTCTAGACCAACACCCAAGTAGAAGGCATTTTGAGGTGAAGGTATAGAACCCAGGTCACGCATTAAGTTAGTTGTCATCTTTGTAATATATGCCGCCTTACCAAAACTTTCAGTATATACTGTTCCATGGTAAGTTTGATCAGGGGTTGTTAGTCCTGGATATTTATCACTGTATTTTGTCCAATCGAAGTTACCTGAGTCTACAACTACACCACCAACTGAATTTGCTGAACCATTCATGTACTTTGTAGTTGAGTGTGTAACAATGTCTGCCCCCCATTCAAAAGGCTTACAGAAAATTGGTGTAGGGAAAGTATTGTCAACTATTAGTGGCACACCATGCTTATGGGCTACATTAGCAAATTTTTCTATATCTAAGATACTAAGTGACGGATTTGATAGGGTTTCACCAAAAACCAACTTCGTGTTAGGCTGGAACTTTGACTCTAGCTCTTCTACTGAAATATCCGGTTCAACGAAAGTAGACTCGATACCCAAATTCTTCAAAGTGTTGGCTATTAGGTTATATGTTCCACCGTAGATAGCAGAACAAGATATAACATGGTCACCTGCACTGGCAATATTTATTATGGCAAATAGGTTGGCAGCCTGGCCTGATGAAGTTAGTATAGCTGCTACACCACCTTCAAGCTGGCATATTTTTCTTGCTACAGCATCATTTGTTGGATTGGCAAGTCTAGTATGAAGTAGCCTGAATCCTTTAGGTCGAATAGGTCACCCATTTGCTGAGATGACTCATACTTGTAAGTTGTAGATTGTACTATTGGAACCACTCTTGGTTCTCCATTTTTGGTTCGTAACCACCTTGTACGCATATTGTGTTAGTATTGTAATTTGACATTAATATCATCCTTTTTCTAAAATTTTCTAAAAATATATATACTTAACATTCCTTTTATTCAAACTGAGTTAGAGGTTCTTGCCCTTACAGCTCCTATTATAAATCCAAGTGTTGCAGGTAGGAACCATGCAAAGCCAAGACCACTAAATGGAAGTATGTCTACAAATGCTTTGATAATAGCTACGTCAGCAACTGATAAAATTGCTTCTAAAATACTTACTGCTAGTGTAAATATAAGTGCATATCTGAAGCTCTGCTTGTTAGGTATAAACTTACGGAAGATACCTAAAATCATCAGAACTATTAAACTTGGGTAAACCCCCTTATAAATTGGTGTTGCAAAGTAGATTATTTTTTCTACACCTAGTACAGCTATTGTAGCACCAAGAATTGCGAAAACTAAGGCAGCTAACTTGTGTGGTATCTTTCCATTTGAAAAATCATGGAAGAAGTTAGCTATAGATGTAATCTGGCCTATAGCAGTTGTTACGCAGGCTAGAACTACGGCTATTGAAAGGAATAACATTCCATTCTTTCCAAGAACTCTTTCAGCTATACCTAGTAATAACTGACTTCTTTCTATATCCTTTGGATAGTAGCTGCTTACTGAAGATCCTAAATAGATTAGGCCCACATAGATAACAGCCAAAAGGATTAAGGCAATCACACCACAATATGCAGTAAGTCTATTTCTTTCTCCACTAGACTTATATCCTCTGTGGACTATATCTCCTATAAAGACAGTACTCATAAGGTAACTCACTATTAGGGTCTCCAGTCTGGTAACCCTCTAAGAATGAATGTGTAAATACACCACTTTGTTGTGGGGCTATCGGACTTCCAATTGGAGTAAGTACTCCCTTTATAATTATTCCTAGTAGTACAACTACCAATACTGGTGTTAGGAACTTACCAACCTTATTGATCATCTTGTTTACATCCAGTGAGAAATAAAGGGCTATAGCAAAGTATCCTATAATAAATACTATAATTGGTACACCTGGGAAAAGAGCCTTTAAAACCTAATTCATAGGCAACTGCCCCTGTACTGAGGTACAGATATATTTCCTCAAATAACATTATAAATAATAGCAAAAATTTAGCAAAAATTCTTATGTATATCTTTCAGTCATGGCCTCAGAGACCCACCATTTTTCGAAATTACATATAGTCCAACAACTGCATTAGGACTGCAGAAACACAAAATCCTATTGCAGCTAAAGACCACTGACTACCTGATAAAAAGCCCAGTAGGAGGAGAAAATCAAGTTTCCTGCGCCAAAGTAGGAACCAAAACAGGGCTAATCCTACTATAAAAAAATATCCTTCTTTTTGTTTTTCATATTCTTCTCCTTTTTATTTAACTAATATTGATGAAAGAGAAAGAAGTAGCAATCCATTAAGGAACCAGTTGCGCACCCCGGTTATGAGTTATTGATAATAAAAAGCTCCCATCCTATAAAGGACGAGAGCATAACTCACGTGTTACCACCTTAATTCATCTTTTTATCACTAAAAAGACCTTATTGAGTACCATCATACTCGCAATGCTATAACGGCACACCCTGTCGCAACCTTAACCTAAATACTTAGATCTCGATGCGATGACTCCAAGGCCATGTTCAAAAGCTTCTCTCTCATTTCTCTCACCAACCGAAATGTCTCTGTACTGATTGAATGACTTTTACTCTTCTCTTCAACGTCTTGATATACATTATAAAAAGGATGGACCTTTTTGTCAATAGAAAAAAATAAAAATTTTTGTAAAAATTTTCTAATTTTTCTATATTTAATTCTATAAAGGCTATAAATTAATAACCAAATTGTCAATTAACCTAGTTTTTTTCCAATGTAGACAGCCATAGCTATCAGGGTGTTATCCTTGATTGTTTCAACCTGATCAAAGGTATCAAAATCTATTATTTCCACATAATCTATCCTGGCAAGTCTCTCTTTTCTATTTCGCCTTTTTATAATTTTTCAAGACCTCCTCCTGGATAAATTACCTGAATCAGTAGCCTTTTTACCCTCTAAAATACTCCTCCTAAGGACAGTAGCCGCAGCCCTTTCTTCATCGTTAAGGTAAGTATTTCTAGAACTCTTGGCTAGACCATCATCCTCCCTGATTATAGGGCAGCCAATTATGTCTATACCAAAATTAAAGTCCTTTACCATCCTCTTAACTATGGCCAACTGCTGGATGTCCTTTTCTCCAAAATAAGCCCTATCAGGCCTTACTATAGTGAATAGCTTAGTCAAAACTGTACATACCCCCCTAAAATGACCTGGCCTGGTAACACCACATAGGATGTTTGTCATTTTTTCACTTGGGACAACAAAGGTACTATATCCATCTGGGTACATTTGGTCTGGGTCTGGATGGAAGATATAGTCAGCCCCTATTTCCTCGCACAATTTGGCATCAGCTTCTAGGGTCCTAGGATAGCTCTCATAATCTTCATCTGGTCCAAATTGGGTTGGGTTTACAAAAACACTAACAACCACCCTGTCATTGTTTTCTACAGCCTTTTTTATCAGGCTCTTGTGACCCTCATGTAGGCAACCCATTGTAGGAACCATACCCAGGCTATATCCATCTTCCTTTATCTTTCTCGTAATTTCAACTATTTCATCTATACTTCTAATAACTTTCATTTTTCCTAAACCTCTCACCAATTTATTAGCTATAATCCAAGGCTTATTATAGAGTCTGGACTGCTATTTTATTTATATTTTCTAATGACTAATATAGTTTGTCTATTATATCTTCAGATATCTTGAAACAGTGCTTTTCTTCTGGGAATGAACCATCAGCTACCGCCCCTATATAGGCCTTTATACCTTCGGTCATAGCCTCTCCAACATTGGCAAATTTCCTTACAAACTTTGGAGTAAAATCATTGTATACTCCCAACATATCCTGGTAAACCAAGACCTGACCATCACAACCAGGACCTGCTCCTATACCTATAGTTGGTATATCAAGCATAGAACTTATCTTTTCTGCAAGGGCAGCTGGAACACATTCCAACACAACTGCAAAGGCTCCTGCCTCCTGAACAGCCAGGGCATCTTCTATCAGGGCCTTGGCAGATTCTAGACTCTTTCCTTGGACTTTAAATCCACCTAGGGCATTTACAGCCTGAGGTGTTAGGCCTATATGGGCACAAACTGGTATCTTGGCGTCTGTTATAGCCCTTATAACATCACAAACTTCCTTACCACCCTCTAGTTTTACACAATTTGCACGACCTTCGCTCATCAACCTACCAGCATTGATTACCGCATCCCTTATACCGGTGTTGTATGATAAAAATGGCATATCACCAACAACCAAGGCATTCTTTGTTCCCCTGGCAACTGCTGCCGTGTGGTGGATCATATCTTCATTGTTACACTTAGGGTGTCTTCATAACCCAACATTACCATACCCAATGAGTCACCAACTAAGATTGAGTTTACACCAGCTTCATCTACCAGCTTGGCAGTTGAATAGTCATATGCAGTCAGCATAGTTAATTTTTCACCTTTTTGCTTGGCTTCCTTGAATGTTAAAACAGTATTTTTCATATTTTCTCCTAATCCTCACTTAGAGGTCCTTCCCCTTTCAGTAATAAATTTTCCAAATTACTATAGTCCCTGTCACAATTTTTATCCCTAGCAATACCTACAAGTTCCAGACTTAAGAGCCTGTATATTTTTCAACATTTTCGTATTTATCATCACTTAAGGCTTTTAAATGTTTTTCTACAGTACCTAGATCATTTCTCTCAACAGGTCCAGTTAAGGCATCTTGAGGACCCCTTGCAAAGAACTTGTCCATATTTCCCACAGCCAAGGACTTTAGGGCATCTAGGGCCTCTTCCTGGCTAAAATCGTAGTCACCTAATAGTTTGATGGATATATTACCCATAGCTATTATCAGGTTGCTAATAAATACAGATGAAATATGGTACTTGGTCTTTTCTGTCTTAGATAAAACCTTGTACTTATTCCTTTTTGAGTCTAGGACCCTTGAAAAACTCAATAGCCTTATTCTGTCCTTCTAGGGTAAAGAAGGCACTAGAAAGGTCCTTGTATGAATTTTCCTTGCTTGAAATTGCTAAAATTGGATGCATGGAGCAGCCACTGGCTCCTTTTGAAGATATATCGAAGAAAATTTCTGATGATAGTGAACCACTACAATGGCAGACTATCTTATTTTGAATACTAATTTTGATATTGTACTCCAAATCTCACTTATTTGATCATCTGGAGTAGTTATAAGTATGACATTACTCACCAACTTTTCTATGCTGGTAAACTTACCCGAATTTGTTACCTTTGCAGCATAGGCTGAACTGTCAAGACTCACTGTAATAACCTACCAGGTTTGTATACTCAAGACCTGATAAGTACCTTCCTAGGGACACACCAACCTTACCTGCGCCAATAATTCCTATAGTTGTACATGAGTTATCACCTCAAAGAGTGTAATACTATAAAGATAATTAAATTATTCAAAATGTGTAGTTTCCTCCGAATACCACCATACAAGCAAAATTTATCATAATCTCAATTAAAAATCAAGAAAAATAAGACTTTTGTCTGTAACTAAAGATATATAATTCAATTCAATTTAATTACTTTCTTAAAAAGACTTACAAGACAAGTTTATGAATCTTTACAAGTACATAAATAATGATAAAGTTTTATATATTTTTAATATAAACAATTTCACATTATCTAATTGGACGGTGATTAAATTCATAATATATAATAACGTGTAATAATATATATACCAAATATTCTCAAAAACTGCTTATTTAAAGAATTTTAGGGTAAATATATAAATATAAATTAAAAAGGAGGAATATTATGATTTGGTCATTGATTGTTGAGGTTTTATAGGTTTTTATTGCTGGAGCAATTACTAAAAAAGGTGGATCAATGGGTATAATTGCTAATATCATAGCAGGTCTGGTAGGTTCATCAGTGGGTCAATCACGTTTGGAAAATGGGGACCGACTTTGCTGGAATGGCATTGATTCCTTCCATAATAGGTGCAGTAATTGTTGTTGCAGTTGTATCATTTTTCTTGCAAAAAGAATAAATATTATTCAATCAAGGAAAAACGTTTGAGAAAAACTAATAAAAAGTATATTTAAGGAGGAATAATCATGTCAACAGAAGAAAGAATTGATGAAGTAAAAGGCAGTAAAAAGAAGGCGTAGGAAAAGTTACAGGCGATAAAAAAATTAGAAAAGAAGGAGCTGCAGAAAAGACTACAGCAAAAGTCAAGGACCTTGCAGAAAATGTTAAAGAATCTATCGAAGGAACAATTGATGGTGTCAAAAATATAGTAAATAAAGATAAATAATAAATTTGACATCTGGGTTTTAGTATGTTAATCAAGGAAGGATTTTATGTTTGAACAAGTAAAATTAGAATATGATTTTTATGATTTAGAGCCCTATATCGATACCCTAACTATGGAAACCCATTATGGGAAACATCAGCATCCTATACTAAAAATTTTAATGAAGCTGTGGAAAAAGCAGGACTTTCTAATATGTCTGTGGAAGAAATACTTTCGACACTTTCTTCAGTATCTGACCAGGCCTTACGAGATTCTTTACAGAATAATGGTGGTGGATATTATAACCATAATCTGTATTTTTCTGTAATGAGTCCCAAGAAGGGCATGAAACCTAGCCCAGCTTTTGGAAGAGGCTATTAATAGAGATTTTGGTTCCTGGAAAACTTGGTAGAAATTTTGCAGAACTTAGCTTTAGGACAGTTTGGTTCAGGTTGGGCATTTCTTTCTTCTGATAAGGAAGGAAAGCTTTTATGCTACAAAAGTCTGCAAACCAGAATAATCCATTTATGGAAGATGGACATAATACTCCTATTTTGGCTATTGATGTATGGGAGCATGCTTACTATTTACAATATAAGAATTTAAGAGGGATTATGTAAAAATTTCTTTAAAGTTCTTGATTGGGAGAAAGTAAGCAAAAATTATGAACACTGCAAATAATTAAAAACTAATTGAAAATAATTGTTGTAAAAATTTAGCTTAAGGGGTTGGTTTTTTATCACCACTGAGTCAAAAATGTTATATAGTAGGAAAAAGGAACATCCTTATTTAGGAAAGTATGCAAAAAAATCCTATACTTCCTATTTAGATGTTCCTTTTTGATATGTCTTAATATTAGCTTTTATTGTTTTTATATACTATCTCTTATATTCAATTACAACTCTCCTATAAGGGTCTGTTCCTCACTATAAGTTATAACAAACCTATCGTTCTGAAGGGCTGAATGAATTATCCTTCTTTCATAAGGATTCATGTAGTCAAGTTTCTTAGTTCTCCTAGTCTTAGCAACCTCTCTAGCAGCCTTGTAGCAGTATCTCTTTAGGGATTCCTCCCTCTTACTCCTATAGTTTTCAATATCTACAAAGACCCTAGTATGTGAGTCTTTGTTAAACTTGTTAAGGGCTAGACCTGTCAAGAACTGAATAGCGTCTAGGGTATCACCCCTTCTACCTATCAGGCAACTTGCATCATCCCCACTTATCTTTAACCTTGATTAGGTTGTCTTCTGTAAGAACATCAACTTCTGCTTCTACATCAGCATTTTTTAAGTAATTCTACCACGAATTCCTTTGGCTATCCTCATTTCATCTTCTTCTGTTATGTTTACTTTATCTTGTCTTTCATCATTATCAACTTTATCCTGACCACTTGGTTCAGTTTTCTGGTCATCACCCTGTGTCTAGGATGACTTCCTATTTTCTTCTACTAATTCTTCCCTACTTGGTTCAGATTCCTTTATCAATTCGTATTCTAGGCTGTAGACACCACTCTTGGCACCTATACCTAAAAAATCCCTTGCTTTGGTTTTTCTAAAACTGTAATTTGAATACTATCCTTATCTGCATTAGTAGACTTCAGTAGTTGTTCAACAGCTTCCTCTGAACTCTTGGCATAAAAATACTTTTTGATTCCACTATCAACACCCCCTACTTACTTTTTTTAAAACTAGACTTGCACAGCTTCTTTATCTGCCTTTTTCCTGTTCTAATTTAGACTTCAATGGTCTAGTAATTAGATAGTACTGGAATACTGAGAATATATTACTTACACCCCAGTATAGAGTTAGGGCTGCCGGGAATATAAATCCCCAATACAGTGACATACCCGCCAATAACCAAGACATCATCTTCATAGGTCCCTCTAACTGGTCCTTAGGAGTCATTACCTTCTGCATCAAGTAGGCACTGACACCTGAAAATACAGCCAGTATATAATCTGGCTTAGATAGGCCTTTATCCATAAAAAGCTTTCCATTAGCTGCTGCCATGGCAGCCTTGCTTGCAAATACGCCATGTGTTACTGGATCTTTAAATACATAAAACAGTCCCATCAGGATTGGCATCTGTATTAATATTGGTAAACATCCTGATAATGGATTTATTCCTGATTCCTTGTACAACTTTGAAATTTCTTCATTCTGCTTTTCAGGCTTATTCTTGTACTTGGCCTGAATTTCTTTAACCTTTGGATTGATCTCTGACATAGCAAATGTAGACTTAGTCTGCTTTACTGTCAAAGGCATCAAGATCATCTTTACTATAATAGTAAAGACTATAATAGATAAAACCATAGTTACCTATTACACCATATATAGCCTTTAGGGCTATAGCAAATAGACTTGCAATCTGTCCCATTCTTACCTCCTGGTAAATTATACCTCAACTTTTGAGATAGACCTCCTACTTTAAAGGGTCGTAACCACCTGGGTGAAAAGGGTGACACTTACTTACTCTTCTAAGAGTCAACCACAGTCCCTTTAGGAAGCCATATTTTTTAAATGCCTGGATAGAGTATTGAGAACAGGTAGGATAAAACCTACAAGTAGGTCCCTTTAAAGGGGATATAACAACCTGGTAAAACCTAACCAGACCTATACAGGCCATGGCCAAGATACTACTTACTTTCTTAAATAACCTTTTAATATTATCTATTAGAAACCTCATAGTCCAAGTCACCTCTTCTTTGATACCTGTTTCTTACCATCCTTCTTAATTATGTTGGCCTTCTTACATATATACTTAAGAGACTTTTCAAGTTCCCTGTAGTCCTTGTCTGCAGCATTAATTCTGGCTATAAATACCAGGTCATAGCCCCCCAGGACCTTGTTGTCTCATATTTAGCCTATAGGCCTCCTTGATACATCTCCTAATCCTGTTTCTTTCATGGGCCTTGCCCACCTTCTTGGATATTGATATACCAATCCTAGACTTGTCAGACTTGTTCTTCATTGTATATATGACCAAATTTCTATCGGCCAAAGATTTACCCCTTTGGTAAACCTTCCTAAAATCAGAATCTTTTTTGATTCCGTCGGTGTTATTAAAGTGCATCAATAACCTCCACTTTACAAAAACCACCGTAACAGTGGTTTTTCATATTATAAAATTAGAACTAACCTACAAATTAGTGAGTTAATCTGTTTCTACCTTTAGCTCTTCTTCTCTTTAAAACATTTCTTCCATTTGGAGACTTCATTCTCTTTCTGAATCCATGTTCTCTTTTTCTCTGTCTTTTCTTTGGCTGATAAGTTCTCTTCATCCTTAGAACACTCCTTTCCTTTAATCATCATTGTAAACATAACAATATAATTATAATGATTATATGCTTAAAAAGTCAATTATTTTCTCTCAAATTCATTGAATTTATCCCATTTATATGGGATTATATATCAAAAATCCCTAATAAAAATTATTTTTCAAAAATCCAAGCCATTTTTAATTTTTGTATTATTTTTATCAACAATATACGGGATAAATTTCTTTATTTTATCCACAGATATAACTAGATGTTGAAAAAGTTAAAAATAGCCCCCTTATTTATCCACATTTTGTTAATAACTTTGTGGACAACTTTTTAATTATCGGTATATAATGTAAATACACTAAAAATCGTGGAAGTTTTTCCACCTTGTTGATAAGTATATTTTTATTCACTTTTTATACACAATTGTATATGTATAATTTTTATGCCTAAGTTTTTTATTCGTAATTATACCATTACTATCAACAATATATACACACTATTAAATAGATAAAGGAGGGTCACCGGTAAATGGACGTGAAAAATTTGTGGACTTCAGCACAACAAAAGCTAAAGGGTGTTTTCCCAAAGGCAATATTCACCTTATACTTCAATGAAAATACTGTTCCAATAGCAATTAACAACAATATTTTATACCTAAGTGGAGATAATAGGTCTAAGGAGTTTTTTGAAAAGCAACAGAAGGACAAGATTTTAGTGGCTTTTGATGAATTGGCAGCAAATATAAAAGACGTCATTGTTTTGACTAATGATGATACTACTGATACGGAAATAAATACAAAAATTGAAAAATAGCAATCCTAAAGAAAACAGTGAAAAAAATAATGGACCTGGCTACAAGCATAGCCAACTCAAACTTAAATCCTAAATACACATTTAATACCTTTTGTCGTAGGATCTAGTAATGCTATGGCTGTTGCAGCATGTCAAAGGGTAGCTGAATACGATGAGACAGCTAATGATAACCCCCTGTTTTTATATGGTGGTGTAGGTCTTGGAAAAACCCACCTTATGCATGCTATTGGCCACAGGGTCTTGGAAAGAGATCCATCAAAAAAGATACTCTATGTTTCATCTGAAACCTTTACTAATGAGATGGTTACAGCTATAAGAGAAAAGAAGAATAGCGAGTTTAGGGAGAAGTATAGGAATGTTGATATATTTATGATAGATGATGTCCAGTTTGTAGCTGGAAAAAACTCTGTCCAAGAAGAATTATTCCATACCTTCAATGATGTACATGGTGCTGGTAAGAAGATTATCCTATCAAGCGACAAGCCACCAAAGGATATACCGGAACTTGAAGAAAGGTTGAGGTCTAGGTTTGTATGGGGTTTGATAACAGATATCCAGGCTCCTGACTATGGTACTAGGATGGCAATACTACAGAACAAGGCTGAAAATGACAAGTTAGACATTGATTCAGATGTCTTTGAATATATAGCAGACAATGTTAAGTCAAATATCAGGGAGTTGGAGGGGGCCTTAAACAAGGTAATCCTATATTCCAACCTATCTGCAAAACCTATGAATTTAGCTACTGCTAAAGAAGCTCTTAAGGATGTCCTGGTATCATACACTACTAAGGAGGTAAATATACTTAGGATAAAAGAGATGGTAGCTGATGCCTACAATATAAGTGTTGAAGACTTGATATCCAAAAAGAGGACCAAGAACATAGCCTTCCCTAGGCAGGTGGCTATGTATATATCAAGAAATCTTCTAGACCTATCCCTACCAGCTATTGGTGATGAATTTGGGGAAGAGACCATACAACAGTAATGCATGCGGTCAACAAGATCAGTGATGATATACAAAAGAGCGAAGAGGTAAAGATAAAAAAATAGAAAAGATAATTTCAGATTTGGATAGTTAGTTTATACACATATTTTTCTGTTTAAAACTTGTGTATAAGTTAAATCCTATTTTAGGCACAATTTTATCCACATTTGATTCAGATTTTGTTAATATATTTGATAACATATTTTTACACAGGATTTAATGTGTATTTTAGTGGACTTAAACCACTTATCACACAATCCACAGGCCCTACTACTATTACTACTATAGTTATTATATATATATATAAGGAATTTATATTGTAAAAAGTTATTAACAAGGTCTATTAAAAAAACATATAAGGAGGTCTTTAATTTGAAAAATCTTATGTAATCAAAAAAATTAGCTCATGCTATTACAAATGCGCAAAGAGCTATTAATACAAAAACAACTGTAGAAATACTAAGAGGTATCCTAATTAGTGCTGAAGACAACAAGCTAAAAGGTTAGGGGTTATGATAATGAAATTAGTATAGAAACTGAAATAGAAGCCCAGGTTGAGCTTGCTGGTTCAATAGTTATAAATTCTAAACTAATAGGTGAGATAGTAAGGAAGCTACCTGATTCATATATAAGTATAGAGACAGATGACAACTTCAATGTATTTATATCTTGTATGTCTTCAAGGTTTAAGATAAAGGGTATAAGTGCTGAAGATTTCCCTAATATAGATAGCATTGAAGTTGGAGATATGCTCAAAATCAGCCAGGCAGACATGAAAAATATGATAAGAAATACTGTTTTTGCAGCTGCAACAGACAATTCAAACCAGACATTTAATGGTGAGTTGATAGAGATTGATAGTGAGAAAATAAATATGGCGGCCCTTGATGGCTATAGGTTGGCTACTATGACTAATCCTTTTAAGTCAGGTGTAGATAAAAACCTAAGTGCCATAGTTCCTAGAAATACCCTAAACCACCTTAATTCACTCCTATCTGATGATGGTGACCTATATATAGCTATTAGCCCTAGGGATGTAGTCTTTAAGTTTGATAATACAAGGCTGGTTGGCAGGTTGATAGATGGAGAGTATGCCGACTACAAGAGCCTTCTACCTAAGGAATATGTAACTAAGATAGCGTTGAAACTAAAAAGCTCCAGGAGGCTGTAGAAAGGGCATCCCTACTATTTACTTCTGACAAGAACAACACTATAAAGATGACTGTTACAGACAAGCTTCTAGTAATCACATCTAACAATGAAAATGGCAATGCCTATGAGGAAATAGGGGTTGAATTTGAAGGGGATATGTTAGATATAGCCTTCAACTCAAGGTATTTCTTAGATGGTATCAAGTACCTAAATAGTGAATATGTATCTATAGAATTTTTTTAGGAGCTATAAATCCTTGTGTTATTAAACCACTAGATGATATAGAATATACCTACCTGATACTTCCGGTAAGGATAAGTAATTAATTTGATATAAGGCGTCTGTGTATAAAAAAGATACACAGACGTTTTTTGCTTTATAAGCTTATCATTTAAAGCATTTTTGTGGTATAATAGAGTAGTTAAGCTATGTTAAGAATTAATGAAAGGAGCTCACATGAAAAAGGTTGATATAGGTTCAGACTATATAAAATTGGACCAGTTTTTTTGAAGCTTGCTGATATAGTTATGTCTGGAGAGAGGCCAAACTACTTATCATGAGTGAGGAAATTAAGGTAAATGGAGAGGTAGCCACTCAGAGGGGAAAAAAGTTGAGGAGTGGAGATATAGTTGAGTATATGAATAAAGAGTTCCAGGTATCAAAGTAGGTGTTTATTTGTATATAAATAGTTTAAAACTAGTAAATTATAGGAATTATGATGATTTACTGGTTGAGTTTAACAAGAAGGTTAATTTAATAATAGGTATGAATGGTCAGGCAAGACTAATCTCGTGGAAGCTATAGGTTTTATGTCTATTGGAAGATCTTTTAGGACTAACAAGGATAGGAATTGATCAAGTTTTCTGCTGAAAAACCTATATTGTGGCTGCAACTTTACCAGAAATAATATGGATAAGAAAATAGAGATAGTCGTTGCCAAGGACAAAAAGGGTGTAAAGGTAAATGGTGTATCAATTAAGTCTATGCAGGAGCTCTTGGGAAATTTAAATGTCGTTATTTTTTTCACCTGAAGACCTTAGGTTGGTCAAGGATGGACCCAAGGAAAGAAGATCTTTTATAGACAAGGAAATCAGCCAGATAATGCCCAGGTATTATAGTTTATTAACTAATTATAATAAGATTCTTCACCAGAGGAATACAGTATTGAAAATCCTACAGAATAGATGAAAATCTCCTGGATGTGTATGACGAAACCATGTCTACATATGCTAGTGAAATATATCTTATTAGGAATAAGTTTATTGAAAAAAATATCTAAAATATCAAGTGAAATTCATAAAAACCTAACTATGGATAAGGAAAAATCTGACTATAATATATAAGAACCAGGTAGACCTGGAGTCTGGCCAAGATGCCAGCCAGGTCAGGTTGAAGTTATTAGAAAAGTTAAGAGAATCCAGGGGGAGATATGATTACCAGGACTACCAAGGTGAGGTCCCCACAAGGATGATATGAAGATTTTTATAAATGATATAGATGTAAGGATGTATGGGTCGCAAGGCCAACAGAGGACAGCATCTATTTCACTTAAATTATCAGAAATAGAATTGATAAAAGCAAGAGGTAGGAGATTATCCTGTCTTAATCTTAGATGATGTCTTTAGTGAGTTAGACCAGACTAGACAAAAATGTTGGTAGAAAAATTAGAAGATATTCAGATGTTTGTTACATCAGCTGATCCATTACACAAGAATATATTAGATATAGATGATTACAGTATATTTAATATAGAAAATGGAGGCTTGTTGGAGTAGAGAATGGAGGAGTATAAATGACAAAACATGAGTATGGTGCAGACCAAATCCAGGTCTTAGAAGGCTTAGAAGCTGTTAGAAAAAGACCAGGTATGTATATAGGGTCTACAGGTCCAAGGGGACTACACCACCTAGTATATGAAGTTGTAGACAATAGTATAGATGAAGCTTTGGCAGGCAACTGTTCGGAGATATATATTTCTATAAATCCAGATGGAAGTGTGACAGTAAAGGATGATGGTAGGGGTATACCAGTAGAGGTACATCCAAAGACTGGCCTATCTACCCTGGAAACAGTTTTGACTGTCCTACATGCCGGTGGTAAATTTGGTGGTGGAGGCTATAAGGTTTCAGGTGGTCTTCACGGTGTTGGTGTGTCTGTTGTTAATGCCCTTAGTGACTGGCTGGTAGCAGAGGTATCAAGAGATGGTAAGGTCTATAGGCAGGAATATAAAAGAGGTGTACCTACTGGTAAGCTAGAGGTTGTTAGTGAATCCAGCAAAGATAGTGGAACATCTATTACTTTTATGCCGGATGCCAGTATTTTTGATGAAATAGAATTCAAGTATGAAACACTAGAATATAGGTTTAGGGAATTATCCTTCCTAAACAAGGTAATCAAAATAGAGTTTGAAGACAAGAGAGAGGGTCAGGAAGAGTCTAAAACATTCCACTATACAGGTGGCCTAGTAGAGTATATCAAGTACCTAAATAGGACAAAGACTCCAATTCATGACCAAATAATATACGTAGACAAGATAGCAAATGACTGTACTATTGAGTTGGCCCTTCAGTATACTGATGCCTACACAGAAAATATATATTCATTTGCCAATAATATAAACACACACGAGGGTGGTGTCCATCTTTCAGGTTTTAAGGCTGCCTTAACTAAGTGTGTAAATGACTATGCAAGGAGAAATAATATCCTAAAGGAAAAAGATCCAAACCTATCAGGTGAGGACATAAGGAAGGTTTAACAGCTATAGTATCTGTTAAGTTGCCAGATCCTCAGTTTGAAGGACAGACAAAGACAAAACTAGGTAATACCTTTATGAGAGGTTTGGTAGATTCTATAGCAAATGAAGAAATAGGGGCCTTTTTAGAAGAAAATCCTTCTGTTGCCAAGTTGGTTATAGAAAAAGTGCCTAAGGGCTCAGAGGGCAAGAAGAAGCTGCCAAGAAGGCCAGGGACCTTACAAGGAGAAAAATGCCCTTGAGTTCACATCACTGCCAGGTAAGTTGGCAGACTGCTCAGAGAAGTCTCCTGAAAAGAGTGAAATATTCTTAGTCGAGGGTGATTCTGCCGGAGGTTCAGCTAAGAGTGGTAGGGATAGGAATATCCAGGCCATCCTACCTCTGAGGGGAAAGATACTAAATGTTGAAAAATCAAGGTTGGATAAGATTTTATCATCAGAAGAGATAAAGAATATGATTACTGCCTTTGGTTGTGGTATAGGGGAAGATTTTGAACCTGAAAAATTGAGATACCACAAGATAGTAATAATGACCGATGCCGATGTCGATGGTGCCCATATCAGAACCCTATTATTGACATTCTTCTTCAGGTATATGAGACCACTAATAGAGGGAGGCTATGTATATGCAGCCCAGCCACCACTATTTAAGGTTAAAAAGGGTAAGAAGGAATACTATGCCTTCTCAGATGATGAATTAAGTAGTCTATTGGATGAAGTTGGTAGACAGGGGGCTGATGTATCTAGATACAAGGGTCTTGGTGAAATGAATGCCGAGCAGCTGTGGGAAACTACAATGGACCCAGAGTCTAGAACCCTACTACAGGTAACGATAGACGATGCTATAATGGCTGATGAAATATTCTCTATGCTAATGGGCGATAAGGTTGCACCAAGAAGAGACTTCATAGAAGCCAATGCTAAATATGTAACTAATTTGGATATATAGAGGGTGAAGGATTTAAATGGAGAATAAGAGCAAAATAATTCCTATAGAGATATCTCAGGAAATGAAAAATCATATATAGATTATTCTATGAGCGTAATAGTGGGTAGGGCCCTTCCAGATGTAAGAGACGGTCTAAAAGCCAGTTCATAGAAGAATACTTTACTCAATGATCGAGCAGGGAATAACACCCAGACAATCCATACAGGAAGTCAGCCCGTATAGTCGGTGACGTACTAGGTAAGTACCATCCACACGGTGACTCATCAGTATATATGGCCATGGTAAAGATGGCTCAGGACTTTGCAACTAGAGGCCTATTGGTAGATGGTCAGGGTAACTGGTAATGTGGATGGAGATAGCCCTGCAGCCATGCGTTATACAGAGGCCAGGATGTCTAGACTGGCTACAGAGCTACTAAGGGATATAGACAAGGAAACAGTAGATTTTGGTCCCAACTTTGACGAATCACTTCAGGAGCCACTAGTATTACCTGCCAGGTATCCAAACCTATTGGTAAATGGTTCTAATGGTATAGCCGTTGGTATGGCCACATCTATACCACCTCATAACCTGGGTGAAGTAATAGATGCTACAGTCTACTATATAGACAATAGGGATTGCACTACGGAAGATTTGATGGAGCATATAGCTGGACCAGACTTCCCAACTGGGGCCATGATAATAGGTACAGAGGGGATCAAGGAAGCCTACAGGACAGGAAGAGGTAAGGTCAGAGTAAGGGCTAGGGCAGAGATAGAAGAGCTACCAAAGGGTAAGCAGCAGATAGTAATAACAGAAATACCATTCCAGGTAAACAAGTCTAGGTTAGTAGAAAGAATAGCTGACCTGGTAAGGGACAAGAAGGTTGAAGGAATATCAGACCTAAGAGATGAGACTAACAGACATGGTATAAGGGTTGTAATAGAGCTAAAGAGGGATGTAAATGCCAATATCATACTAAACAACCTATACAAGCACTCACAGTTAGAGGAAACTTTCTCAATAATAAACCTGGCTATAGTGGATAAGACTCCAAAGGTGCTTAACCTAAAGCAGTACCTAGAGTGCTATGTAGACCACCAGAAGGATGTAATAACAAGAAGAACTCAATTTGAACTTAAGAAGGCCCAGGCCAGAGCCCATATATTAGAAGGGTTGAAGATAGCCTTAGACAATATAGATAGGGTAATATCAATAATCAGGGGATCTGAAAATGGTCAGATAGCCAAGGAAAAGCTGATAGAGGAATTTGCCCTATCAGATATACAGGCCCAGGCCATACTTGACATGAGACTTCAGAGGTTGACAGGTCTTGAAAGAGATAAGATAGACAATGAATACAAGGAATTAATGGAAAGAATAACATACTTAGAATCCATACTAGCTGATGAAAATAAGCTATTTGGAGTAATTAAAGATGAGATGCTAGCCATAAAGGACAAGTATGCAGATCCAAGAAGGACAGAAATTAAGCCAGCAGAGGGGGAAATAGCCCTAAAAGACCTTTATGAGGAAGAGGAAATAGCAATTACCTTGACTCATCTTGGTTATATAAAGAGGTTGCCTGCCGATACATACAAGAGCCAAAAGAGGGGCGGAAGAGGTATATCAGCCTTGACTACAAGGGAAGAAGACTTTGTAACAGACCTGATATCTACAACTACCCACTCATTGATGCTATTCTTTACAAATAGGGTAGGGTCTACAAGCTAAATGCCTATGAGGTTCCAGAAGGAAAGAGGACATCTAAGGGAACGGCTATAGTTAACCTCCTACAGCTAAACCCAGGTGAAAAGATTGCAAGGACTATTTCATTTAATACCGATAGTAAGGAAAATGAAGACCTTAAGTACCTGCTATTTGCTACAAAGAGCGGTATAGTAAAGAAGACTCCTATATCAGACTTCAAGAATATAAATAAGTCTGGCCTAATAGCAATAAACCTAAAAGATGGTGATGAATTAATAGGTGTAAACAGAACAAATGGTGAAGAGGATATAATCCTGGTAACAGAAAATGGTATGTCGATCAGATTTAATGAAAATGATGTAAGGGCTATGGGGAGAACTGCGACTGGAGTCAAGGGTATTACCCTATCTAAGGGAGACCATGTAGTATCTATGGACCTTATCAGTAACGGAACTGACCTATTAGTAGTAAGTGAAAAAGGCTTTGGTAAAAGGACTGAAACAGAAGAATACAGGCCACAGATTAGGGCTGGTAAAGGTATAAAGACCTACAATATAAACTCTAAGACTGGTAAATTGGTTGGGGCTACCCTGGTAGATGAAGATGATGAAATGATGATGATTAACTCTAATGGAGTTTTGATTAGGATTAGGGTAAATGAGATATCTATCTTTGGTAGAGTAACTAGTGGTGTCAAACTGATGAAGACTGATGAAGAGGTTGAAGTAGTTTCAATAGCTAAATTAAAGGGAGAAGAAGAGTAAGAACTTTATAAAAATTTGAGTATTTTTAAGGAGGATTTTATGTCGCTAAATATAAAAATCAAATTATGAAAATGATTCAAATGAGTGGGTTGTTGACACTTAATGGCGAACTTGATATATCGTGTGCCAACAAGCTCAAAGAAGAGTTATACAAGGCTGTAGATGAAAAATTTGCAGATGTAGTTATTGATATGACTAATCTTGAATATATAGATTCTACAGGTATAGGTGTACTAGTAGGTTTGATGAAAAATTGAGGACTGATGGCAAGGATATAAAGATATCCAAAGCCAAAGATAATGTAAAAAGAATTTTTAAGATAACTGGTCTAGACCAGATCATAAGTATGGAGGGATAAATTTGGCGTACGAATTAATAAGCATGAATGTGTCTGTCAATCCAGATTTTTGTATCTGTAATCAGACCAACATTGTCAGGGATAGCCAGTAAGATTGGTTTTTCACTTGATGACATAGAGGATATGAAAGTTTGTGTATCTGAAGCTTGTACAAATGCCATCAAACATAGCGATAAAGATGAGTTTCAAATTAAATTTTATGTTTATCCTGATAAGTTGACCATTGAGGTTTCAGATGATGGTATCGGATATGACGTTGATTCTTTAGCATCACCAGACTTAAAAAATCCAAAAACTAGTGGTCTAGGTATTTTTATAATCAAGACCCTAATGGATGAGGTTGAAATAAAGTCTTGTAATAAGTGTGGAACTGTAATTAAGATGACAAAGTTGGTTGGAGTTGAGGAATAAATGAATTTGATCACAGATATGAGGAAATGGACGTAAAAGAACTTTTCAAAATTTTTTCTGATGATAAGACTAATGCTGCGGTTAGAAACATACTTATAGAGAAACATCTATACTTGGCAAAGATACTGTCAAGAAAGTATATGAATAAGGGTGTAGACTATGAAGATTTATATCAAGTAGCATCTCTAGCTCTTATCTATACAGTGATAGATATGATATTTCTAAGGAGTTTGAATTTTCAAGTTTCGCTATACCAACTATAGTTGGAGAAATTAAGAAGTATTTTAGAGATAAGGTATGGACACTCCGAGTTCCAAGGAGAATACAGGAATTAAGCAAGAAAATAAGCAATGCCAAGGTATACTTGGAACAAGAACTAAGGAGGAGTCCAACACCTTCAGAAATTGCCAGTTATTTAGACATAACTGAAGAAGAAGTTTTTGGAAGCAATGGGAAGCATCTTATGGCTACCAGCCTGTATCACTTGATACACCTAGTAATGATGATTCAGAGGATAAGGATATGACTCTGGGGATAGGGTCGGTACAGAGGAAAAGAATTTTTAGGTATATTGAAGAAATGGACTTTATAAATCATTTTATGAAGACCTTAAACGAGTTAGAGGTTCAAATTATACGTGGAAGATTCTTTGATAACAAGACCCAGTCAGTAATAGCTGAAGAACTTGGTATATCACAGATGACTGTATCAAGGTTGGAGAAAAGATAATAGAAAAACTAGAGATATAATAAGGTAGTTTAGGCCAAATATTGACCTGTTTACAAATATAATTAAAGTTTTTATGGGTAAGTTTAATTGGTCAAGTTTACTTGACATAAAGCCAAAAATATGAAATTATAAGTCCTTCTATGGTAAAAATTAAGATATCATAGGGGATGTAGCAAATATGAATGGTATTAATTTAATGTTACTATAATAAAGATATATAAGGAAAAATCCATAATTTTAAAAATATAAATATAAGACCTATATATAGAGGTATGGAGGTTGAGTAAATGTCGAGATTAAGAAAAACTTATGGAAGAGAGGGCTTGGATGTTGGCCTACTAGAGCAGCCCTTAATATCAGTGATAGTGAGATGGAAGAAATAGTGGATAAGGATGATTTAAGCCCTTTGGATGAAGTAATAGGTGAGTTGGCCAGGGTCTTTGATATGGATGTAGAGGATTTAATATAATTTACTTTACTTAGGATAATTTATGATATCTATGGCATATTAAAATAAGAAGATATTTAAAAAGGAGGAAACTATGATTAATTTTTCTAAAAAGAAGTTGGAAAATAAGGAAGTTTTTATTGGGAAGTTTCTTTGAATTAGGTGGCCAAACAGCTGTAGAAGCAGCGGCTATAGCAGGCCTAGACTTTATTATTATAGACAATGAGCATGGTCCTTTTGACATTGAGACTACAATGTCATATATAAGGGTAGCGGAACTTAGGGGGATGACACCTGTAGTCAGGGTCAAGGAAATCAGTAGGTCAGCCATATTAAAGTCACTAGATATAGGGGCCAGGGCCTTAATTATTCCATGTGTAGAAAATATTGACCAAGTCAAGGATATAATCAAGTGGGGCAAGTACCCACCTAGGGGGGAGAGGGGATTTTTCTTTTCCAGGACAGGAGGCTATGGCCATGACCCCGTAGCCAGCAAGGGAGTAGGACCATATATGGACTATATGAATAATGAAACCTGGTTAATACCCCAATGTGAGACTGTAGGAGCCCTTGAAGTTATAGAAGAAATCGCAGCCATGGATGGTGTAGATGGTATATTTATAGGTCCTTTTGACCTATCTAACTCCATGGGTATATCAGGCCAGTTTGACAAGCCTGAATTCAAGGGGGCAGTAGCCAGGATTATAAAGGCCTGCCATGATAAGGATAAATTTGTTATGTACTATGCAAATGATGTGAATATAGCCAAGGATATGATAGCCCAAGGTATAGATGGTGTAGCTGTAAGTATGGATGTAAACTTCTTGATAAGTGGTTATAAGTCTATGTTAAAAAAATCTCAAATAATATGTGGATTTAAGTTATCAAAGATAGGGAAAAATCCAATATATAAAAATGAAGAGGGGAGATTATTGGAAGAAACAATAGAAAAACAAACCACGATTTTTAGCAAATATATAGATATTTTTACAGACAAGCTGCCAGCTATTGTATTTGCCATTATAATTATAGTAATAGGGTAGTAATAGCCAAGCTGGTAAAGAGGTTTTTGAATAAGATACTTACCAAGTACAAGTCAAGTATTGGTATGGTAACCTTTATGATTAATTTTGTCCAGGTTACAATTATAATTATAGCCTTCATGCAGGCCATGTCTATACTGGGTGTAAATACTACATCCTTTGTAGCAGTCCTGGGTGCAGCTGGTTTCAGTATTGGTTTAGCCTTTAAGGAAGTTTTATCGAACCTTGGATCCTGCTTGATAATCCTATTTTTCAAGCCATTTGATATAGGGGATTTTATAAGCTGTCAGGGCAATGAGGGAACAGTTATGGAGATCTTGATGTTCTCAACAAGCTTAAAGACAACAGATAATAAATTGATAGTAATGCCAAACTTCCAATTGACCTCTAACCCTGTAATCAACTATACAGCTCAGAACAAGAGGAGGATAGACTTTGTATTTAATGTAGAGTACGATACAAATGTAAAGGCCCTATATGAGATATCTATAGGTTATTCGATCAAGATGAAAGGATTTTATCTTCTCCAAAAACCCCTAATAGGTGTGGAATCTATGAATAATAATATAATTAAATTTATAGCCAGACCCTGGTAAAGACTGAAGATTATTGGGATGTATACTACAAATTGATGGAAGAATTTAAACATGAATTTGACCAACATGGCATTAAGTTTTCAAGGATAAACTTGATGCATCCGACAAATTAACAATATAAAAACAGAGGTCCTGGATATACATCCAGAGACCTCCCTGTTTTTATGAGAAATTTAGTTAACAATAGGTTAAACTTCTAATTTTTCACCCTTTATCTCTTTTTCTTTATATTCTTATAACCCAAGAACCATAATGGTAGATATTATAAATATCCAGTTGAAAAATACCCTAGATACTTATAAGCAACCTGGATAACCCACATTAGACCAAAGTTTGATACTCCGTAACAAACCAAAAAGACAACAGATACTGATGATTGCCTTTTCTAAGAATGGGCTTTGATTCCATATTCTTTAATACATAAGGGTCAAGTCTTTGTACCATACCAAATATAAATCCTACCGCAGTTGTTATTAGGGCTAGGAATAGTAGTATAGGGTATAGGACAGCCAAAACTGGTATATTAAGCTGGTTTACTATAAATACAGTAGGTAGTTTTTCTAGTTGCCTGATCTGTGAAGATATGTGGCATCTGGGAGAATATCAATAAGCATATACCTATCAACATTAAAATATTAATGACAGCACCTATAGTCATGGCACCCATGGCCTCTTCCTTGAACTTGCCACCCCTTAAATGATGCGGCTATTCCCCAATTGCACTAATCTGGAAGCCAGCATATGTAAGCGCCCATAGAAGTGAGTTTCCAACATTTCCAGGAACAGGAGCCTTACCTGAAATACTCCACCTTGCTGACTGTGGATTTACATATCCAGCTTTTAAAATAATCTAGCTATATCTGGAGCAAATTTTATTAGTCCTGCAACCAAGACAATTGTTATTATTATAAGGATTGCAGATGTCATTATCATGGCATTCTTTCTAACTATATTTTCTCCAAATATAGACAGTAGTGTAACTATAACAAACATTGCTATTGAGCCGACAGCAATTGGTAGTCCAAGATACTGGTTCCCAAGTAGGCCACCTGTTGCTATTGTAGCAGCCGTAGCAGCTATAGTTGTAATTATGATTGAAAAGTCCATGGCTGGAGTCAAAAACTTTGATTTTTGAACCAAAAGGCTTCTCTAGACCACAAGTCATACCCCATTTGTCAGTTTGTCTAGCTGTTTCTAGACCAATATAATAGGTAAAAAGCTATAATTGCAAATGTGATAATTGGCATATACTCCAAACCAACCATGGTTGGCAAAGTACTGTAGCTCTTGTGTTCCAGAAGCAAATCCTGCACCACAGTGGGTAGAAAACCAAACTGTGCACACCAACACTTATGGATGTAAAATACTTTTTCTTAACCATAGAAACACCTCCTTATTTCTTTGTTTATATTATAACACAAAAAAACTTCAATAAAATGAGAAAATTCAAATAAATTAAAAACATAATAATTATCAGTGGTTTGTAGAATGATATTAATATATTTACATAAAAATTTATTATTTTTTTAAAAATATATTATTATTAAAAATAAGTTAAAAACCTTTTCTATAATAAAAATAAAATAATAAGGAAATATAATAAATTTAAAGTAGGATATTTAGGTATAGTAAGGTTTATTGATGTATAATAAGAGTAAACCATTTTTATATAGGGGTAAAGTAATGTCAGGAGTAATTGATCTTGTCACAGGTGTATTCGAAGCTGGCAAGACATCATTCATAAAAATTAATAGAAAAAGAAGCTGTAACTAGCTATAAAAAATATACTTATAATAAATACTGAATTAGAATGGAGTCATACGAGGACTTGTTTATTGAGGATGTAAATATAACATGCATAGATATCTTTAAGGAAGAAGACTTTGACCAGGATAGGATAAATAAGGAGATAGCAAGACTGAAGCCAGACTATGTATTGATAGAATACAATGGTATATGGGACTTAGAAAGGGTTCTAGGTATGAAGTTTACAAGGGCTACTACATTAAAAATCTTATAGATGTGGTAGATTACAAGACCTTTGATATATATATAAACAATATGGAAGCTATAATGGTGGATAAGATATCCAACTGTGATATCCTGGTTATGACCAAGAGTAAGGGATATGATATAGATGATATGAACCTTAAATACAAGGCTATCAGGCATATAAACAAGGCCTGTGATATCCACCTGGACGATGAACTCTTCTTGGATGATGAATTAGATATAGTATCAGATTCTATGTCCAGGTCAGATCTTTAGAAATAGTAAAAATTTGGCCTGGCTTTTTGTAGTCTTAAATATGATTATCATAGGGTCTAAGTTTTTGGCACCAGACTTTTATAACGGCAAGATGCAGAGGATATTGGGGATTTTTTTAAGTCTAGTGATACAGATACTGCCATTTTTGCTTATAGGGGCCATCTTATCTAGCCTGATACAAATATTCGTATCAAGGAATAGGTTTAATAAGATCTTTGAAAAGACCAGTATTAAGTCCTTGATAGGGGCCTTGTTTGCCGGTATATTTTTCCCGGTATGTGACTGTGCCATGGTACCTGTTGCCACTTCAATAATAAAGAAGGGCTACTCTTATCCGGTGGCTATAACATTTTTATTGGCATCACCAGCAATTAACCCTATCGTAATCCTGTCTACCTTTTATGCCTTTCCAAATATGCCCAAGGTTATTTTATATAGGATAGGTTTTGGTCTTTTATTTGCCTTTATGGTAGGCCTGGTTTTGATGGTTATTGAAAAGAGGAAGAAGATTAGTATAGTAAAGGATGTAATAGACAAGTATTCTATTGGTGATAGTGCCATATACAAGTTGAGGTCTAAGGGGAAGATGAGGTATTTAGAGGCCATAGTGGTCCATACTAGAAAAGAGCTATTTAGGGTAGGTTTTTATGTGATTATCGGGGCCTTTATATCTGCAGTCTTGCAGGTGGCTATATCCAAGGACTTTTTTATAAGTATGAATAAGGTAAATGCCATAGCCGTCATAGCCATGATACTTGCAGCCTTCTTTATATCTGTATGTTCTACCTCAAATGCCTTTATAGCAAGGACCTTCTATAATGTAATGCCAGCCAATGCCATACTGGCCTTTATAGTTATGGGGCCAATGTTGGATATTACCAACCTATCAGTAATGTTTGGTACCTTTTAAGAGGAAGTTTATGACCTATATGATAATGGGTCTAGTATATATGCCTTTGTGGTATTTGCTTTGTTGGGAGGGGTTTTAAACTTGTTTAATAAATTGAATTTCAAGTATTAATAGAAATTTTAATAGAGTTTTTACGAGTCTCATACTAGCTATTAACCTATACACAGGTAGGGATAAACAACTTTGTTCATCCAAAGTTCAATATAATACTATGGTTTAGTGTCCTGGTTCTAATAATTATGGTGGCTATATCTGCCATGTCCCTATTTAGACCTAGGCATATGAATGTACTGAGCAAGTATTTTGTCATATTTATACCTATAGTATTGATGTTTTATATTAATACAGATGCCTTGGGAACTTTGACTAATACTAACTCATCAAGTCAGCTATCGTCAGATATACCAGCACCTACGCAAAATATAAGTCCTATAAAGGAAACTGTCTACAAGAGGAGGCTGGTAAGGGCCTATAGAATATTAATGACGATATGTATCTTAAATGGTACTATGATTGTACCTTTAGTTAGAACAAGTACAAGGATGATAAATTTAAGTTCCTTGCCAGGGTATTTAGGACCCAAGTCAGAAAAACCAGTTTGTAGTCCTTGGTAGGATGGGGATGATCTGTTGTGTGGAGATATGCAACCATGTGGTTTTATATATAATGGTAGGGTTTTGAAAATTTAAAGGATGGCCAGTGGTATTATGTGACTGGAAATATAATAGAAAATAAAAAGTATACTTATAATTATGAGCAGTTGGCCCAGATTATAAATTTGTCCCTAAAAGAGCTAGAAAGCCTACAGATGAATATGTTTATACGTTAAAATGAGAAAAATACAAGACCCAAGCCGGCTTGTTTAGTTGAAGAAATTCCTATTTAGTGGTATGATGTAAATGGAGAATTTTACATATTTTTGTATATAATTTGTAAAATAATAGAAACTTAATTATAGAAAAGGAGAACTGGATGACATTTAATAGAGATAGAAAAACTTCAGAAAATAATAATACTATCTGTATTTTTCATTGATAATATCTAGTGGATCTTTATTCCAGACTAGTGCAGATGAGGTTGATTCACCAAGTGTAGAATACATTAATGGCAGTCAATACACCGGTATAGAATCGATTGATAGGACCCCAAATGAAAATAGTAGAGAAGTAGAAAATATAAGTATAAAAGCCTTTTGAATTTACACCTACAAAGATAAGGTCTAATTCAAAGAGGATGGGGCGAACGCTAGTAGTTTTGACCCAGAGAAAAGGGTTATATGACAGGTATAAGAGACCAGGAAAATCTAGGAATATGCTGGACTTTTACAGGTAATGCAACCCTAGAAACCTTCTTAAAGTTAAAGGGCTATGGTGACTTTGACCTATCAGAAGAGCATATGAGATGGTGGGCCAAGGACAATGTATACGGTTGGAATATAGGAGATACTCAGGGATCTACAAATGAAACTTCAGTAGGTTATTTTACATCTTGGTTGGGACCTAAACTAGAAAAAGATATACCATACAATGGTAAGCTTACAAGAGAAAATGGTGCCAAGAAGCCGGCTAATTACGATTCGGCTCCCAAGTTACCATATAATGTAACTGGAGTAATAAGTGTAGCTGCAGACAAAACTTCTGTAAAAAATGCCATTATTAATTATGGGGCGGTAATGTCAGGCTACTATGATGATAAAAGATATATGAGTTCCGACTCAAACGCCTATTATTTAAATGAAAAATTAGGCCAGAACCATGCTATAACAATAGTTGGTTGGGATGACAACTATCCGGTTAATAAGTTTAATGGAGCAGCCAAGCAATCTTCTAAGGGGGCCTGGTTGGTAAAAAACAGCTGGGGTAACTACAACACAGAGCGTGGATATATGTGGATATCATATGAGGATAAGAATATCCTTTCATATACTGACAACTACTCTATCACGCAGGTTAAGCAAGATTCAGGTCAAAAGCTATACCAGCACGAGTATTCTATGACAGCTTCCCTGGCAGACAATACCATAACAACTGCTAATGTGTTTGAATTTGGTAAGCATGAGGCCCTACAGGGGGTTATGTTTGCGTCTGACAGTATTGGTGCCAAGTATGAAATATACCTAATACCAATAAATGGCAATGAAACTCTTAACTACAATAACAGGATATTATTGAAGTCTGGAACAGTTCCATATTCAGGATATATAACAGAGGATATAAGCAACTTCCCACTAGCAACAGGTAAGGGGGCTATAGCTGTTAGGATAGACAACAGGGCCAATAATAGGAAGTCTAAGATAGCTATGGAGATGAATGTAAATGGCTATGATATGTTTAAGGCCAAGGCCAATATAGGTCAGTCCTATGTATTAAGGGGTGGAACATTTATAGACCTTAACAAGATGTCAGGATATGCACCAGCCAACCTGGTAATAAAGGGGATTACAAAGTCCTACCAGGGTGGCAAGTCGCTAGCAGGCCAGGATAGGTATGATACTGCTGTAAAGGTTTCAAATGATGGCTGGACAAAGTCTGATACGGTCTTCTTAGTAAATGGTAAGGCCATAGCAGATGCCTTGACAGCTACACCATTGGCAAAATTAAAGTCTGCTCCTATCCTATTGACTGAAAAAGACAAATTAAATGATCTTACAAGTAAGGAAATGGATAGGTTAAAGGCTAAGAATGTAGTAATTATAGGTGGTAAGGACTCCATATCAAAGGGCCTAGAGGATAAGTTAGTAGAATCTGGTAAACAGGTCCAGAGAATATCAGGAGATGATAGGAAGGACACAAGTAAGAAGATAGCTGAAGAAGTCCTTAAAATCAAGAAGGTAGACACTATTTCTCTAGTAAATGGATACAAGGGACTAGCAGATGCCATCAGTTTCTCGCCAGTTGCTGGAGAAAAAACTATACCTATAATATTGACAGATAATAAGGGATTGTACTCAATGCCTGAGGACCTAAAGGATACATCAAAAATCACTAAGTCATACATAATAGGTGGCCTTGAATCTGTGCCAAGAAGTGTAACAAGCAACCTATCATCACCAGAGAGGGTGAGTGGTATAAACAGGAGTGATACAAATGCTCAAATTATAGAAAAATTCTATCCATCTGACAAGTTAGACTATGTATTTGTATCAAAAAATGGCCAGAAGAATCCAGATGAACTGATAGATGGTTTGGCAGTTGGTGCCTATGCAGCCAAGGTGTCATCACCTATAGTTCTAGCCAATAGCAAGTTATCAGACAAGCAGGTTAAGGCCCTGGAAAATAAGAAGATATCTAATATTACCCAGGTTGGTTTGGGACCTAACAGTATGGCAGTTACTGAACTTTTAATCATGAAGGCCGGTATCCACACTGATATAGATACAAAAGGTACAAATAGTGACAACAGCCAGTTAGACAGTAGCAAGATAGACAGCCTAGAGGTTAATAGCAAAACAGTGAAAAACTTTGAACTAAAGGAAAATAACTAATAAAAAGAAATGTATGTGTTGGAGGAAGTCTAATGAAAATATACAATACTATGACTAGAAAAAAAGAGGAGTTTATACCCCTAGAAGAGGGCAAGGTAAAAATGTATGTCTGCGGTCCAACTGTATATAACTTTATCCACCTAGGAAATGCCAGGCCATTTACCGTATTTGATACACTTAGAAGGTATTTTTGAATACAGGGATATGAGGTTACATATATACAGAACTTTTACTGATGTTGACGACAAGATAATCAAGAGGAGCCATGAGGAAGGTATATCTCCGGAAGAAGTGGCTGAAAAATATATAAAGGAATACTTTATAGACTGTGATGGCCTGGGTATCAAGAGGGCTACAGTCCATCCCCAGGTAACAGACAATATAGAGAATATAATAGTATTTGTACAAGACCTAATAGACAAGGGATATGCCTATGAGGCAGGAGGAGATGTCCTATTCAGAACTAGGAAATTCAAAGAATACGGCAAGTTATCCCACCAGAATATAGAGGAGTTGGAACTAGGCGCTAGAATAGACGTTGATGACAAGAAGGAAGACCCACTGAGACTTCGTTCTATGGAAGGCTAAAAAAGAAGGTGAACCAGGTTGGCAGTCACCATGGGGTGAAGGTAGACCGGGTTGGCATATAGAATGTTCTGTAATGTCTAATAGGTATCTGGGTAATACTATAGATATTCATGCCGGTGGTCAGGACCTGCAGTTCCCTCACCATGAAAATGAAATAGCCCAGAGTGAGTGTAGAAATGGCCACACATTTGCCAGATATTGGATGCATAATGGCTATATAAATGTTGATGGTGAAAAGATGTCCAAATCTCTAGGCAACTTCTTTACAGTAAGGGATATATCAAAGAAGTATGACCTGGGTTTGGTAAGATTTTTCCTACTTGCAACACAATACAGAAACCCAGTAAACTTCTCTGACACAGTACTAGAACAGGCTAAGGCAGGCCTGGAGAGGCTTACAAATGCTAGGGACAATGCAGAATTTATCCTAGGAAACCTGTCTGATTCTAGCCTTAGGGATGAAGAAAAGGAACTGGCAGCAGGCCTAGACAAGTATAGGGAAAGATTTATAGAAGCTATGGATGATGACCTAAATACAGCTGATGCCATCAGTGTTATCTTTGAACTTGCCAAGTTTATGAACACAAATATATCAGACCAGTCATCAAAGGAGTTTGTTCAATTGAACCTTGACATTTTTAATGAGTTGACAGGTGTATTGAATATAGCTAACAAGTCTGTAGAGGAAGATGATAGCCTAAGCCAGAAGGTTGAAGACCTTATAGCCAAGAGGGCCCAGGCTAAGAAAGAAAAGAATTTTGCCCTAGCTGACCAGATTAGGGATGAATTGACAGCTATGGGAATAGCTATAGAGGATACTAGACAGGGTGTAAAATGGAAGAGAATATAGACCTTAGACCCTAAGTTGAGCCAGGATGAGTTGGTGAGAATATCACCCCTTACCCTGGCCTACCTGAGTGATACAGTGTATGAATCCTATATAGAGAATACCTAATAAGGAAAATGTATTCTTAAAGATTAATAATTTGCACAAGATGGCTATAATATATGTGAGGGCAAAGTCCCAGGCCAAGGCCATCAAGGGTATAGAAGGTATCCTGGAAGAAGATGAACTAAGTGTATTTAAGAGGGCTAGAAACCATAAGAAAAAACACCAGTGCTAAAAATGCTAGTATGATAGACTACAAGCATTCAACTGGTTTTTGAAGCTGTGGTAGGCTACCCTATACCTAAAAAGGAGACAGGGACAGGTTGGACCATATAATTTCCCCTTAGCATAGGTATAATAGAGTCAGACCTGGACAAGTCCAATAAAAACAATGAAAAATAGTAAGGTGGTGAACTTTTTGGCTATAATAGAGGGAAGAAACCCTATAATAGAGGCCCTAAAAACAATAGGTCCATAGAAAAAAATAATGGTAAACAAGGCTTCAAAAAGAGGGGTCTATCAAGAAAATACTTGCCATGGCCAAGGAAAACAAGGTCATAATACAAGAGGTAGATAGACACAAGCTTGATGAGATGTCAGAGAGTCATGCCCACCAGGGTGTAATAGCTATAACTAGTGATTATAGGTATTATGACCTAGATGAGATATTAGAAATACCAAAAGAAAGGGGAGAGGACCCCTTCTTTATAATATTAGACGGGATCACAGACCCCCACAACCTTGGGTCTATAATCAGGACGGCTGATGCAGTAGGGGCCCATGCAGTCATAATACCTAAGAGGAGGAGCGTCCAGATAACACCTATAGTTGCCAAGGCATCTGCAGGTGCTGTAGAGTACCTACCAGTATGTAGGGTGACAAATATTGTAAATACTATCAAGACCCTAAAGGAAAACGGCCTATGGATAGCAGCTGTTGATATGGATGGACAGACCTTCTACAAACAGAACCTGGGAGGTCCTCTTGGACTTGTAGTAGGAAGCGAAGGAGAAGGGATATCCAGACTGGTAAAGCAAAATTGTGACTTTACAGTCAGCATGCCTATGTCAGGCAATGTTACATCCCTAAATGCCTCTGTAGCAGGTGGCATATTATTGTATGAAGTATATAGGCAGAGAAATGCAAGCAAGTAAATATATAAGCAAGACCTTTCTGGTAGTTGACGGATATAATATAATAAATGCCTGGCCTAGACTAAAAAGGGTATCTGATGAAGACCTGGAATTAGCCAGGAAATGTTAGTAGCCATCATACATGAATACTCTAAAATAAAGGACTATGAGGCCCATGTGGTCTTTGATGCCTACAAGGTAAAGGGTAAGGAAGAAAAGTATGAGGACCACCATGGTGTCACTATAGTCTATACGAAGGAAAACCAGACCGCTGACACCTATATAGAAAAATTTATATCAGGTTTATCAAAATATGACCAGGTCTATGTTGCCACTAGTGACTATGCAGAGCAGCAGATAGTCCTAGGCAAGGGGTGTTCCAGGGTACCAGCCAGGGAATTAATAGAAGAACTAGACCGTTACAAGGATTCCTTTAGGAAGGCCAACAAGTTCAGGTCAAACAGGTTTAACTCTATGAATAGGTTGGAAAATAAGATTGACAGCGACATATATGAGAAGCTGGAAAAGATAAGACGCAAGAAATTATAGATAAAAGGATGGTTTATAATGCTAGAGGTGAGTAAACAAGAAAAATTGAATAATAGTTTGGAAGCTAAAGACGAAATTGAAATCATCAATTTGGCAAAACTTGGTGACTCACAGGCTATAGAGTGTATAATCGACAGGTATAGTGTTCTGGTAAAGGCCAAGGCAAAGACCTACTTTTTGGTAGGGGCTGACAAGGAAGACATAATCCAGGAGGGCCTAATAGGACTATACAAGGCTATCAGAGACTATGATCAGAGTCATACCTGCTCATTTAAACACTTTGCAGATATATGTATAACTAGGCAGATAATAACAGCCATAAAGACTGCTACTAGACAAAAACATATACCCCTAAATTCATATATATCTCTAAATAAGCCGGTCTTTGAGGATGAATCAGAAAGAAGTCTCTTTGACATGATTACGAGCAATTTTGATTCAGATCCGGAGAAGATGACCATACTCAAGGAGGAGTATGAGTATATAGAGCAGAAGATGGCAGAGGTATTGAGCCCATTTGAAGAACAGGTTCTTGCCCAATACCTGGCAGGTAAGAGCTACAAGGAAATATCTGTTGACCTTAATAAGGGGGCCAAATCTATAGACAATGCTATACAGAGAATAAAAAGAAGATAGAGAAGTTTATTGAAAGTAGTGAGCTTTCAGCCTTACCTTAGGGGCTCTTTTTATTTATATCTGTAAAAATTTTTTTATTAGTGGAGATTAGAAGAGAGTTTTATATGCAGTTTGATGAAATTTTTCTTTATTTGCAGAAAAATAAGGTCAAGGGCTTTTGAGGCTCAGGACCAGGCCAATGTTGACCTGGCAAAGCGCCTACATGAAGAACTTTGTGAATATGGCTTTGACTACCCACTGGCTATTTTTCTACAATAGGCTATAGCTATGTAGAAAAATGCCCAGATGAACGAGAGGATTGAAAAAGTTCGGTAAGGGACAGCCCAGTATATATGTGATGCTATACAGGAGTATGTGGGCTGGTTGTAGGTAGTTGTAGCAGGCTAAATAAGTTATAATGATAAATATAGTTATAAAATTATAGGGCAGTATAAATCAAAACTTAATGTTTTTGAATACTGCCCTTATTCTATTGATTCATATAAAGAGTTTAATGAGAGAATGTAGAATTTCTATTTTTGTATTTTAAATGCCAGCATAATTGTATATGTGTTGTTTTTAAGTTTTGTTCATCTATACTAATAACCATCCATATGCTGCATCATAAATTTAATATTATTTACACCTATTTTACTTCCTTAATTTTTAAAATATTATTTGATATAGTATTACTAATAAATACTTTGTATTCCATATCTTCGTACTTTGAATATATGTAAACAGGTTCACTTTTATCTGCGTATTTAATAATATTAGAAAAATATTATTATTTATCCTAGCAAGGAAATCTGAAGATATTTTTGATTTTTCATCTATAAATATCAAATTATCAGCATTTACAATAAAAATTTTTCATATTCTAAAAGAGCGTATAACTCTGATAAATAATCTCCTAAAGAATGCTCTATTAATGAAAATTTCAAAAATTTCTAGGTATATTTTACCACTAATAAAGAAGTATTCAAACATTTGATCTGATAGAGTGTGTAAATCATTCACTTTCTCATAATTTTTCAATAAATGGTGAAAGCTTAGTATCATTATTTGTCTTTTCTAAGAATTTCAGCATAATTTAAAAATACTTGTCATTGGTGTTCTAATATCATGTGCCATGCCTGTAATAAGTTTTTTTCCTGGGCTTGACGGAGTTCTCTTTTCTGTCTTTTTCCTTTTCAATGATATTATTTTTCATTAAATTTAAAGTTTTAGCCAAATTAGATATTTCATTATTACCTATAACAGTAAATTCTTCATCTAAAATCAGTTGATTTCATATTATCTACCTGATTACTTAACTCATTTATATAATTAATTCTCTCTTTAGCCTATTTGTAAAAATCAATAGGATTATAGAAAGCCAAATAATAAAATATAAATACCAATATAATGGCTTTTAAATAGTCACTTATATCAGCTTCAATGTAAAACATCAGCATATCCATCACTAAAAACGCATAGTCTCTTTTTTGGATATTATATTTTTACTAGGTCTAGTGATGTATCAGTTAAGTTTTTCACTAGCCTTTTTATCATACTTTTCATAGCTACTTAGGGTCATAGTGAGAATAGTAGCACATTCTATTATTTTTAAAAATATATAGTAAAGAAATAGTATTTTTAGACCCCTTTATTCCAATTTTGTAGTTTTTCATAGTCATTTGTACTTATACCATCTTTTTAATAAACTTATCAAATTTATTGAATAAATGATGAGAATAATTACTTGAAATCTTATTAGATAAAAGATAATTATCATCTATATACCCATAAGAATAAAATAAAATTGTAGCAATGAAGGAGGAAATTAATATTCCCAAAACCAAAGTAGTGGTTAGCTGCTTTTTAAAGGTTTAAATTTCATCTTGTTTTTCCTATTTTTAGGACTCCTTATCAGCATATCCCAATTTTATATCCCTTTCTCCCATACAGTGGCAATAATCTCAGGTTTTTTTATTATCCAGTTCAATCTTAGCCCTTATATTTCTAATATGAACCATAACTGTGTTTGAAGATGAAGTAAAATAGGTTCATTCCAAATGTCTCATATATATTTTGATAGAAAAATCTTTTTAGGGTTAGAGGCTAGCAAAAGGAGTATTTGATATTCTAGATAAGTTAGATTAACAGCTTTATTTCTTATATAAACTTCATTATCATATTTGTTTATCTTTAAAGAAGACAGGCAGGTATACTCCTGTTTTGGTTCACCAACTTCATTTGCACCAGAATGGTTAGTTTTGTATTTTTGGTCATAATAATAATGTCTTCTGATAAGCGAATTTACCCTGGCAAAAAGCTCGGCATAAGAAAAGGGTTTTGTTAGGTAATCGTCTCCACCTGACATTAAACCAAGTAACTTATCAGACTCACTTGCTTTGGCTGTCAAGAATAATATGGGCACTATTGACTCTCTTCTTATTATTTCACACACTTCAAGGCCTGATATACCAGGCATCATAATATCCAATATTATTAGATTTATACTGTCATTAAATTTTTCAATACCAATATCACCATTACTTGCTTCTATAATCTCAAAAATTTTTCTGATTGAAGCCAACATTTTTATGCTTGTTCTTATATCATCGTCATCTTCAATGATAAGTATTTTATACTTGCTCATACAACCCCAATAAAGTAAAGATACTATTTAAGTAGATTTTATCATATATTTTTATTGAAATGAATATTAATGGTAATATTAAGATTTAATTAATATTTATTAAGAAAATAGTGTACACAGTATTATGATATAATAAACACAATCAAAGCTTTTGAATTTCATAATAAAAAGGGAGAAAGTTAAATGGAAAAAAATTTAATGAAAAATATTATTGTAATGTTAATATTTATTTTTACAATTTGCAACATAATTGTTCAGCCAATAAAAAGCAGAAAAATTATGAAAATATAAACACTACGAGTGTAAATGGAATTGATTTAGAATACAATAATAATTATGAAATTGATAAAAACAGTTTATTTTCTACTAGGTATAAAGTGATAAGTAGTCACGCCAATATAAGGAGGCCAGATACAAAATGTAGAAAAGTTGGAGTTTTAAAAATATGGTGCTAAAATCAATGGTAAGAATGAATTAGGATGAGTAAAATTTAAATATTTGGTTCAACCTGTTATGTAAATGTTAAATATTTAATAAAAATATTAGGGTTTGTCAATCAAAAATTATTTATTTATCTATTTTTTTAAGAATAAAAGACTATTTGTGGTTGAAATTATATTTTTAGGAGGATTTTATGAAAGTTAAAAAGAAATTAGTTATAACGATGGCATTATTGATGTCATTGTCTATGAGTATCTAATGCAAATTATGCACTAGAAAACAATTTTTAGTCATCAGGCTGAAGAAGTGTTAAAGAGTGATGCAGATTTACAAGATGTAAGTCGCAAGGAATTGAGTAAAGGAAAGGAACGAAAATTTGATTTAAGAATATCAGAAAACACAGATTTATTTACAGTAGAAAATCCAGACACATTTATAGGTCTTCCGATTTCTATTTTCTCAAAACAAAAATCAATAACTAAAGATTCTGTTATTGAATATCAAAGAGAAGATGGAAGTATTGTGAGTTTTAAAGCATCTAACGAAGATACAGAGATTTCTAAAAATGATGAATACCATTTTAATATTATTCCAGACACAAGAGGTATATGGAAAGTATATTCTATTGATGGCAAAAGAATACAAAATGATAAATTAACATTTATGACATATACTGATGGTCAGGATTTTGATAAAATTAATAATGAAGAATATAGAAAAATGAATCAAAAAGATTATTAGAGCTCCTTCTAGAAAAAAATATCATACGATATGAAGGAAGTGATAGAGTTAATACAGCTGTTACAATCTCAAACAAAAACTTCAATAGTGCACGAAATGTTATTGTAACAAATGCTTGAAACCAAGTGATGCTTTAGCGGCAACAGCATTAGCAAAGAGTTTAAATGTGCCAATCTTATATGTAAATAAAGATGAATTACCTAGTAATACAAAGTATGAAATTGATAGACTAGGTGCGGAAAATATATACGTAGTAGGAGGTGAGAATTCTGCATCAGAAAATGTAAAAAGTCAACTTATATTACGATATTCGTTCTGTTAGAAATACATACAGGATAAGTGGTGAAAATAGGGCTGGAACGGCCTTGGAACTAGCAAAAGAAGCAGCTAGATACAAAAAGGAAGTAAGGCTTTTATTGTATGGAACATCTGATTCAGACTGCCTGAGCTGTAAGTGCTGCTTCTGGTGAAAATTCTTATTTCATGTTTTATGTTGTAAATGGAAATTTAGATTGGGGAGTCAAGAAGTTACATTAGAAATAATTTTAATAGCGTGTTTATAGCAAATGGAAATGAGAATATAAATAGTTCAATTGTAAAATGACCTTAGAAATAGTGGATTAAGAGTTAACCAAATCTATGGAAATGATAGTTTGATTTAAGTATGAAAATATCAGAAAATAGTAATGAATTTTATGCAACTTTACATAGTGTATACCTAACATCAGGAAGAAATGTTGCTGACGGTGTGCCGGAAGTGTATGGCAGCTAAATCAGGAATGCCATTGATGCTTGTTGATGGAAATAATAATAAAAATGAAATAGCAAATTATATAAACAAGAAAAATGTGGATAGAGTCTATATTCTTGGAGGTAGAAATAGTGTGCTAACAGAGGTAGAAGATGCTATAAACAACACAGGTGGAGGAACAAACTCAATTAGTAATAAAAGGGAAGCAATTGTGAATCTTGCTATGAAGCAGTTGGATAAACCATATATATGGGACAGCTGGTCCAAATTCATTTGATTGTTCCGGTTTTGTTTATTATGTTTATAAAAACGCAATAAATATGAATTTACCTAGAGTATCACACGCGCAGGGTAGTACTGGAAAAACCAATTAATAAATCAGAATTGAAACCAGGAGACATTGTATATTGAAGTATCCAGAAGGACATGTAGGCATATATATTGGAAATAATAGGGTTATACATGCACCACAACAAGGAGATCATGTGAAATATCGACTATATGGACTTCCCCAAATCCACCTGCATCATATAGGAATTATTTAAAATGACTAATAAAGAAAAGAGGATAATATGAAAATAAAAATAATTACTTTAAAAAGTATTTATTTTTAGTCAGTAATAATTTTATAGTATAGCTCTAATATAATTTTGCAGAGAAATTTATTAATGTCACAAGGATTTTCAGGTAGTGATAGGTATGACACATCAATAAAGATATCTGAAGAAAATAATAATAATGGAATAATTTTCAATAGCAAAGTGGAGAACATTTTTGCAGATGCATTATCTGCTGGTTGGTTAGCAACTCAATGTAAAGCACCACTTTTTACTTGTAAAGAAAAAATGAAGTTCCTAAAAATGTATACGATAGAATAGTCTTGCTAAAAAGCTAATAAGACAGCCCTTGTTGGTGGAAATAATGTTATTTCGAATGATGTTGAAAAACTACTAGAAGCAATTACTAATATACAGGATATCAGGTGAAGACAGGTATTTAACATCCCAATTAGCGGAGGCAGCAGTTTCACCAATCTTGTATGATGGATCACCAGCGATTGCATCGGATGTTAGCTGTATACAATGGGAATAATTTTCCCGATGCCCTAGCCGCAACACCTTTTTTAAAGAAGTTTAATACATCAAACATAGAGGGTTATGGACTTCCTCTAATATCAATTAAGCCTAATGGAAATACTGCTGAAGGAATACAAATGGTATTTGGTGGTGAAAACTCTGTAAACAAGTATAAGGAAAAATACAGGTTTGCGGGCCAGGATAGGTATAAGACAGCTGTAGAAATAGCTAAGGCATATAAGACCTATTAAAGATGGAGATAGACACAATAGTGCTTGCTAGTGGTGAAAGACTATCGGATGCCCTTTGTGCAGGACCTCTAGCATCAAGTAAAAATGCAGCCATCCTGCTTACCAATTCAAAGACTTTAAACGAAGATACTAGGGAGTATATAAAGTCAAATACTAATATAAAGAATATTATAATTGTAGGTGGGGAAAAGTCTATATCAAGCTCTGTAGAAGACGAGTTTAAAAAATGCTTAAATAAATAAAATAAAAATTTAAACCATAAATCTGCAATAATAAGTTGAATATTGATAACTAAAAAAATCCATATCACGAAGCTGTCTGTCGATATATAAGGTCAAGCTCATCTTCGAAGACTTCATCCGGTGTACGATAATTTAGTATTTTTACGTGGCAAGCTGTTACACCATATTTCTATGTCAGCAATATAGTCTACATCAAAAGTCACTGATACGTTTACCTTTCGGTATAAATCTTCGTATAATACCATTATGACGTTCATTAGTTCCTTTTTCGCATGACGTATATGGATGTGTATAGAAAACAAACGTCTCGGTCCAATTCTTCGAGTTCAGATAACCGTGAAAAACCCAGAGCTATTGTCTATCGTGATTGTCTTGAATACTTGATTGAAATGCTCGCTATATGTTTTTTGAAGAACATGAAAGGCTTCCATCACAAAGTCTGCATGACAATTCTTGATCGGAAGCATCCAGTATTCGCGGCTTTTAAGTTCAACAAGGGTGAGAAGTACTTGGTCATTTCCGGATTTTTGTCCAACCACTAAATCTGCTTCCCAGTGCCCAAACTCTTGACGGTTTTCAACTTCTTTTGGACGTTCTTCAATACTGCGACCAAGCTTTTTCTTGTTTTTGCGAATGTGTTGAGCTTTGGTATTTCTTTTTAGTTTCTCTAGAAGATTATGGTTACGTGTACCCATTAGACCAAGGTCAACGTAACGATACAATGTTTTGGTGCATACAAGCTCACAACGGACAAATTCGCCACTTTGCAGAGCTCTTCCGACACAAGCATCCAGAGACCACTTATCCTCTCTGATATGTGAGTCTACATAGGCAAGGAAAGCTGCCTTTTCTAAGTTATCAAGGTGTCTGCCACAGGCAAGACGATTCTGCTGGTACTACCTTTGCCTTGTAACGTTTAACATTGCCTCTATACAAGGAGACAGTACCTCAGCGTATCTCTATTACGAACAGTGTTTGGAGCACAGCCGATTTCTTTGGCGATTTTGTTAGCTGACCATCCATCTTTCAAGCGAATCTGAATCGAAACTCGTTCATCATAAGAAAGATGTTCCCTTTTTCGTGTTTAGTTGTGGTAGAATATACATGATCCATAGTGATAACTCCTTTGGTTGATTGTTGATTTGACACCTACATTCTCACCACAGAAGTATCGCTATGGATTTTTATTTAATTGTTCAACATTTGATTATACAATCAACCAATATATATTCTAGGAATGTGATGAACATTTCAAAAATAACATGTGTTTTATTGGCATCTCTAATGTTATTTACAAGTACTTCACATGTTTGCATCGAACAATACTTTTACTATAGTGAATTTAGAGTCTATAAAAATATTGAATTAGATTCAAATACTATAGACTCTTTAAGTCAGATAACGAAATTTCAGACGCGGCTAAATCAATAGAAGCAAAGAGTATAAAGAAGAGCTTATGAATGCTAAGAGGAAAAGTTTTTAATAGCATTGTGGAAGATGCTATTAGAAATACAAATGACGTAGAATTAACAGAAGAAGATATAGAAGCTGTAAAACTTTTGTTAGAGAGATGACACAACTGTGATTAATAATGGAAATGAGTTAACATTATATCTCTACCAGTGAGCTAAAGCAAAAAGAGACCAGACAATAAGGATCAAAACAAGTTATGCTGCTGCCGTATTTAATACAATTATCTTTGCAGTTGCAGCTGCTGCTAACTGGTGGAGCAGGATCTGCTGCAATGAATCTACTAATAGAAAAATGGGAACTGCAGCAGCTAAAAATTATATAAAAGAGAAGAGCTTTTAGCGAAAATTAAGAACAAACTTATAGCATGGAATGTCACATACTGCAAAAAGCGGTTGAAGGATATTTTTACTGCAATGTATAATTTACTTTGATCCAGGAACTGGATTAGCTAATGCCTTAGATAGAAGAGATCCATGAGACAAAAATGGTTATATCGAAATATGATTTTGTATATTTTAGCATTATTTTATATATATTATATCATTAATAACATTTTATACTAACATAAATAAGTATCTATCATTATTGTTAGTATTCATTTTATTAGCAATATCAACTATATATATAGTTGTGTTCAAATAAAAGAAAATAAGCAGAAAAATATAGTTATTTTCTTTTCTTCACTTATAATTATGTTTTTAATATTAAATATATTTGATGCGAAATTCTTTTCTGGAAGAATAGATAATTTTTATTTCTTCATAGATGTTGTTATACCATTGAAATTGTATGCCATCAAATAATAGCTTAATAGTTGTAAATTTAAAAATACTACATCCTATTTAAAATATAATAAGTCTAACTGCTGCAAGATATAGACAATATTCAATAATATTGATATAATTGAGTTGTAACTAACGATAGGTTGTTTGGTAAAAATAGCAAGAACGGTTGTTAGATATTTAGCGTTGGTGAGAGAAAAGTTCTCTCAACGCTAAATTTTACAGCTTGAATATATAATCTATGTACAAGAAATGATTCCTAGTTATCTGATAAAATAGAGTTTTCAAGACATCTAAAAATCAGGAGGTACTATGAATCACTATGCTAATTTTACACTAAAGTAACAAGAATTACTAAAACATTTTATTGATATTGGCAAGAATCAAACAGAAATTTCAGTTTTTGCTAGATCGAAATAAATCCTCTATCTCCAAGAGAAATAAGAAGAAACAGTCAAAATGAAGAATATATCCCTTATGAAGCTCATGAAACCTATAAAAAGGCAGCTTATCCTGTGAGACCTATATAAAATTAGATGATCCGAATTTATTTAACACCGTGAAGGATTTGTATTTAAATCATCAGTGGTCTCCAGAGCAAATTTCTGCACGACTTAAATTTGAAAACTCTAGTTTTGCTACTAAGTTATAATACAATTTATCGAGAAATTTATAATGGTGATTTGATGAAACAGGATTGTCACGTGGAAACCGTGGAGCAATTAGAAAAATTAAGACACTGCGGTAAAAGCCGTCATACAAAAATTATGAGGAGAGAGGGACAATTAAAATGGTTGATTATACAATCGACCAAAAATAAAATGTAATGTGCTATAACATATGTTACACAATTGAATAAAAAAGAGAGGAACTCTGATACAATAGTAATAACAACAAAAACCATTTAGTAAAGGAGTCCTCTCATGTCTATTATAACAGAAGAAATGCGTTACCGCCAAAAATTATGTGAATTTGCTAAAAAATATGGAGTTACAAAAGCCACAAGGCGATATCATACTAACCATCAGTTTGTGTATAGACAACTAAAAAAGTATGATGGCACAGTAAGGAGTTTAGCATTAGGCTCTAGAAGGCCTTTACACAGTCCAAATGCTCACACAAAATCTGAATTGAAGTTAATTAGAAAGATGCTTAAAAGAAATGGTATCTATGGTCTTGCAGAAGTATACGTACGATGTAAAGCAAAGGGCTATATAAGAAGCTTTTCAAGCATGTGTAGACAAATTAGGAATAAGGATTATAAAAAACCGGAGCTACGTCGTAAGAGTTACACAAAATATGATAGAATGGATGGTAAATACCCTGGTGACAAAGTACAAGTTGACATAAAACATGTTCCTGACGAATGTATAAAATTTTCTACATATGGCTATAAATACTATCAAATAACAAGTATTGACGAGTATAATCGAAAAAGAATTTTGAAGATTGTAAAGGAGTACCTATGAAACATTTTTAGAGAATTTGAAGAAATGATTGGATTTCCAATACATACCGTTCAGGTAGATAACGGTCGGAGTTTGTTAATGATGATGACAAAACAAGCAAAGAGGTGCATTTGAAAAAGCTGCTTACAATCTTGGTATCACGATTAAACGAACAAGACCATATTCACCATGGCAAAATGTAAAAAGTAGAAAGAAGTCACAGGGAAGATGGTAAGATTTTATATAATCGAAAAGTATTTACTAGCGAAAAAGATCTGATAAATCAGGTGGCAAAGCATGAAAGAAGATATAATAGTACGGCAAAAACAAGTTTTAAAAATTTAAAAGCCCAAATGAAGTTGTGAAGAGTATTTCAAAAATACAGCCTGTTATTGTGAAAATTAAAATGAACTAAGTCAAGGTACGCAAAAGCTTTACCCTTGACTTATCCATTTATAATTTTCGATAAAACAACAAGTATTTTTGAAAAACTTTCTCGTAAGTGTAACATATGTATTGACAACTAAGAGATTATACAATCGACCAAAAATAAAAACTGGACTTACTTGAAAAACGGTATACAATAGGTTGTATAATATTTAGCGTTGGTGAGAGAAAAATTTCTCCCAACGCTAAATTTTTAAAAATAGAACACACATCAAATCTCATGTATAATTTAAATCGCCATAATAAGAGAAATGATATGTGTTCTAATGCTAGTATAACAAAAATCTTGGGAATTAACGATAACAATTTAGTAATTTTAGGTAACGAAAAAGAAAAATATCAAGGGATAGAATATACAGTCCTAAGGGGAAAGCTTTCATATAGGCCAGACTCTTGCCCTAAGTGTGGTATAGTCAATGAAAATTATGACATAACTAAAAATGGAAGTCAGACTGTAAAAATACTTTTTAATAGGGTTAATACAAACCCTTTGATATTGATGGTTAAAAAGCAGAGGTTTTTCTGTAAGCATTGTGAGTCAACATTTATGGCCAAAACACCTATCGTAGATAAGGGGTGCTTCATATCGAATGATGTTAAGAGGTCAATAGTTTTAAATCTATGTGAGACTAAGTCAATGGACTTAATTGCAAGAGAACACTGTGTATCTCCTACTAGTGTTGCCAGAATACTCCGTTTAACTCAAGATAGGAGAAGAAAAATTATCTTCTAGGATTCTATCAATAGACGAATTCAAGTCAGTAAATACAGTTGATGCGTCTATGAGTGTAAATTTAACTGATTTAGAAGGCGGTCATATTTTTGATATCCTGGTGGATAGAAGGCAAAGATACCTCTTTGAGTATTTTAATTCCTACCCACTGAAGGTAAGAAAAAGGGTAGAATATGTGACTACAGACATGTATATAAGCTATATTGATCTTGCCAAGAAGGTTTTTCCAAATGCCAATCATTGTGGTCGATAAATTCACATAGTACAGCTCTTGACAAGAGAGGCTAAACAAGTTAAGGATAAATGAGATGAAGAAGCTTAATACCAGGTCTAGAGAGTAAAAATACTAAAGAGATACTGGAAAATACTCGCTTGCGAAGAACTATGAATTAAATAGGATATATTTTTACAAGAATAGGCACTTTAAAAATATGACCAGTTCAATTGATATATTAGACTATATCTAAAAGAATTTCCCAACTTAAAAAGAGGCCCATGATTTTTATCAAAACTTCCTATTAAGTATCTCTAAAAAAACGATGTGGCTATGCTGAAGATATTCTAAATACTAGGACTGATGAAATACCAATGTGTTTTTAGAAAGAGTATAAAAAGCCTTAAAAAAAGCTTAGAAAGTATAGTAGCTAAACTCATTAAAATATGATTATACGAATGCTATGGTCGAGGGTAAAAATAACAAGATAAAGGTAATTAAAAGAGTATCCTACGGATATAGGGAGCTTTTAGGAATTTTTAAGGCAAGGATAATGCTTATGGAAAAGGTATAAAATACAAAAGGGCAGCATCCATAGTTATCAGTTTGCTATGGATACTGCACATAATTTAATAGATTTTATTGATTTAAATTATCACCAACGTTATTTGACATAGAGTCATTATTTTACCATAAAAAGGATTTATTTTAATTTACAGAGTTTTTTGCATACTCTCTTTAAAGTTGTTTATATTTACTTATATTATAACTATAAAAAAATCTAAGATAAATTTAAATCTCCAACATATATAAATAACTGAGGGCAGACTTTATATTAATTTCATTTAAAGAAACAGGATTTTCTATATCTTTTTACTTACCTATTTTATATGCACATGCATATTTTGATTTTTAAAGTATTGATAATAGAAATTTTTCCGTGATACCTGAATACATGTGAGTTTGTTTCCATAAATCTTCTTTGCTGGCACATATTTTGTCGACAACCTCAACTTCACCTATAATCATTTTTATAGGTGAGGTTGAATATAAATATATACTATGTATTTCTTTTTACATAATTTCTTTCTATACTCAAATCACCTGATAAAATTTTTATCAGCGAAAATTGGTCTTACAGGTAGAATAATATTTGATTTTTAAAAATGGATATTCAAAAACTTCATTATCTTTATAAATTATTTTTAACTTAATACCCATTCTTTTTGCTAAATATCTTGCATATTCAAACTCTTCTTGCTGAAATAGATAAATAAAGTCACTATCCCAAACTTGTTTATCTCTGATTTTTAATCGTTGTTTGATTTTTTAGGTTCATCTACAATTATATAAATATTTTTCGATATCCATCTCTGGAATATTCCATAAGGGATTCTTTTATTTCATTATGATTGTTAATTAGGCACAAATGTCCATCTAGTACATATTGGGTATCGTCAATTTCAGATAGTGCCTTTAACAATAACTCTTGATTATATGAAATATCTTTGACTTTTTATTATTATATCTTTTGAGATTTGGTTATATTGGCAATCAACTCACTTGCAGAATAGTATTTGAGTGACAATATTTCACACAGTCTTTTTGAAAAACTGTTTTTCCTGCTCCATGGATACCACAAACTAATTGCACTTCTTTACTCCTCTCATATTTAAAACCATCTATATGTTTATAGATGGTTTTAAATTAAACTACATTTATACTTGTCCACTTAATTTTTTCTTGATTATACCAATACCTAATACAATTATTTAAATAATTTTTCAAAATTATTCTTATCACCAAAGAAAAAAAGATTTGCATATTCTTTCTATGTATTTTAATTCAATATTATTGAAAATAAAGTTTTTCTCTGGCAAGGATCCGTTAAACACTAATTCTGTATTGAAGATACCATAATAATGTTTTTTTGTTTGCTCTAACTCAAAATTATAATAGGTTAATAATTTTTCGAATTGATTCAATTTATTCTTATGTAGTGTAATCATTGGAGTATTAGTTTCAATTGATTAATACACATTTCAATTAAGTTATGGCCAACTCCTTGATGTTGAAAGTTTTTGGCTACTCTAAGTGTACATATTTTTTTCTCTTTTAAATCATTTTTTTATGATTGCGACTCCAGCTATATGAAATAAATCTTCACAGACTATTATCTCACGAATACTCTTTTAATTCTGCATTTTCTAAAAATAAAGAACAATACCAATTATTAAATCCTCTATATTCAAACACTAATTTATTTAAAAAAATCTATATATTCTATTATAATATATTTCTTTTTAATTCACGAGAAAGTGACGAATATAAAAAGTATCTTTTGCCATTTATCATTCTTTCCATAATTCTTACCTCCCTACTTAGTAATATTACTATATTTTTATCCGTTTTACAATACTAACCTCTAATGTCCTTCCGACATATAATCCAGATATAATAAAAGTTATACAAACAATTGCAATATATAAAAGACCATTGTTACATTTGTTTTGTATAAATGCTACTATAGTACTACTAAGCATTCCTAAAGCTAATAACATAAGCATGTATACCATTAATATTATTAAATTGGTTTTTGAGTATTTTTACTTTTTTAGACACGAACACTCTTTTTCAAATTTCCAATGATATGCTAAGATTCTATTTTTAGACGATTCAATGCTTGAACCAAAATATTCATTCCACAGTTTGCCTTCTAATTCACGACAGGTCATTGGTACATTTGTAAAAGATTGAACCTCATAAGACGCTCGTTCCATTACTAACAAATGAATTTTATCAATTTGAGGAAAAACATAATCCCTACAGAAATATTTGTAATTGTATCTGTACCTAAATTTCTTTTTCATTTATCTTAAAATCAAAAATTAGCGTACCTGAAAATGCACTATCAAAAGATTTATTAGATAACTCACTATCAAAAATATATTATTTTTCCAATTCAATAGAAGTGATTCTAAATCTATATACATATCATTTATATCATTAAAAACAACTCTTTAATATAAGTATTAAATCTTGAAAAATTAAATATTATATCTGTTTTATTATTCTTTACTATTTGAAAGACATATTTCGCTAGATTCTGCGTTAGACAAAATAACAATAGTTTTTCTTCTTCTTTTTTTCTTTTTCTTAAATGAATATAAATAAAACAGTTCCTTTGTTGTTATTTCTCCATCTGTATTGAAAAATAAGATCTGCATTTTTTTCTTATCTTGTAATTTACTGGCTAAATCCACAAGTTCATCTTTTTAATGATAAAAGGACAATGAAATATTAATTTCTCAATAGTCTTAAAATTTTTATTTTTATCCCTACATCTAAATTAGGAACTTTACTATCCTTTTTACAGATTCAGACCAAAAGTTTATATGTATATCAAAAATATTTTTAACTTTTTCTGTGTCTATGTTCTTATGACTATTTTCATTTTTCGTATCTTCAACTACATTAACATTTTTATACCATAATCCAAAACTTCTCATGTCTCTCTCCTTTAATACTTATAATCTTACAGAATCTAAATTCTGCAAACTCAAGGCTTTCAGATTATTTATTATAAATTTCAATGTTACTTAATAATATATAAATTTATGTATATATGATAACATAAAAGGCACTATATGTACACCATGATATTTTTATTAACGACTTCCGTTTTGTTAAGTAACTTTCATCAAATTTCTAATTATATAAATATTTTTATTATCAAACCTATTTATTAAGTTTTATATATTGATGATCTATATAAAACTATAAAATAACGCATTAATTGCAGATATTTTGATAATAATAATATTATATCAATAATATAAGTATTAAGTTTAAAGTTATTATTTTTAATACATTAATCGAGAAGATATACAATTTATATATTTTTCAACCAAAATATTTTTCTTATTTATTACAATATAATTTTCATATATTTGTAATTAGTATTTAAAAAGTATATAATAAGGTTAGTCTTTTACAAAGTTATATTGGAGGATGACAAACAAAAATGATAAGAATAGCAATTGTGATGATGAAAAAGATTTTTGTAGAGCTGGAAAAATATATATTGAAGTATGAGTTTATAAATGATATAGAAATAGAAATTAAAAAGTTCCATACAGGTGAAGATCTTATTGGGTTTATAAAAAGAGGAAGTCAATCTTTTATTTTTAGATATGAGCTGTAAAAATGAATGAGTATAAGTGTAGGTGAATATATAAGGGATACCTTGGAAAATTACAAAACAGAAATAGTATATTTTTTTCCTCTAAAGACTCTTATGATAGACAGTTATTTAAAACAAATCTTTTTGATTTCTTAGAAAAGCCTATAGATATTGATAAATTGAACTCTATCATAAAAAAGTTTATAAAAATAACAGGAAAGAAAGACGAAGTCATACATATAAGAAAAATAAGATGATATGTTCAATACCTTATGACGAAATAATGTATCTTGAATCAGAGGACGTCACATAAAAATAATTAAAAATGGAGAAATATACGATGTATTTAATGGAAAAATTGGAGATGAAAAAGAAAAATTTATTACCAGAAATTTTGTTAACCCTCATAAATCATATATTGTAAAATCTTAAGTTCATTGTTAAGATATCTGCTAGCAAAAATAGAGTTAAAAATGGACTTATAATAAATATCGGCAGAAAGTATGTAGACGAAACAATGCAAAAATATATGGCATATCGGAGGGGTAATAATGCTTTACAAGTTATGATTGCATTTTTATGTTATTAGAAGTTATCTATACTTTGACTGTATATAAGATAATAAATGTATTCTTTACTAATAAAAAATCAATTCTGTTTATGAAAAATTTTATATGCTATCTTTTAATATTGCTGTAGTTGCAGTATATTTAAAAATTTAACATACCATTATTAACAATTGTAGCAAATTTCATATTTATATTGTTATTGTTGAGCTTGACATATGATGATACCTTTAAGAGAAAAAGCTCTTGTTACAATTTTGATTATTTTTCTTTTTATTGATATCAGATATATTATTATCTATGATATTTATAAATGTAGTTAATGAAAAATATACTCCAAAAATAATTTTTTGATATATATGTGGTATTTATTGTAAATATGATAAGATATTTATTTGTATTAATAGTTATTAATTTTTTTATAAAATAAGAATTGAAAAACATACCATTAATATTCTCATTACCAATAGCCCTAACAGCAGTAATATCTATGGTGGTCACTATAAATATGCTTTTTAGTAGTTGATAGTAATAATTATAAGTTTATTTTTATTAACATGGTTTTAATTTTTATTATTTGTATTATACTAATATATATTTTTAATAAAATAGTAAATGTAATGACAGAAAATGCTAGACAAAAATTCTTATTAAACAAAGCGAATATTATGAAAAGCAAATAGAAGCTGATAGAAAGCATATTAATAATACAAGAAAAATAAAGCATGATATGAAAAATCATATGTATGCTATAAATAATATGGCTAAAAATAATATGAGTAAAAGATATTATTACTATACAAAATGATATTCTAGAAAAATAGAGGGTGAAAAAGTATACATAAATACTGGTAACTACCTAATTGATGGTATATTAAATGTAAAATTTGAAGAAATAAAAAAATCAAGGTATAGATTTTAAATATGATGTAAAAATACCAGAAGGAATTAAACTTCCTGAGTTTGAAGTTATAACCATTTTAGGGAATTTGCTGGATAATGCTATTGAAGGAGTAAAATCAATTAAAAGATAATAGATATATAGAGGTCTTTATATCATATAAAGATAGTAATTTGCTTTATAAAAATAGTAAATACATTTGATGGCCTAGTAATAAAAAGATAATAAAGGATTTGTTAGCAGAAAGGGAAGAAAAAGTCTACCATGGAATTGGGCTTGAAAAACGTACGTGAGCAAGTAGAAAAAGTAATGGTTATATGAATATTGATACAGGTAACTGTATGTTTACTGTCGATTTATTTATTAACCTATAATATATTGTTGAGACAACTAGTATAAAAGCATGGATTGAAATTAGTCCATGCTTTTTATGTCATTTTAGGGGTATTTTTAACACGTTTAAAAATACGAATAATATGATATAATATCATGTATAATATTATTGTAAATATAAAAATTGCTATTTGTAGCTTTTAAATAAAGGAGTAACTTATGAAAATTAAAAGAAATTAGCCGTAACATTGACACTGATGATGACATTGTCCATTATATCCACAAATAACTATGCCTTGAAAATAACACGGGCAATGAAACTAAAAAGAACAAAAAGAAGAGATAGTAATAACAAAGGACAAGGATGACAAAAAAACTGGAAGATACTTCTGATAAAAACAAAAAAAGAATCTTTCGGTTACAAGGATTTCAGGTAGCGATAGGTATGACACATCCTATAAAATCCAAGAATTTTTAACAAAGGATAAGTTTTTCATACTATGCAGTCTTTGCTAGTGGTGAAGGTTTTTCAGATGCTTTATCAGCAGGTATATTAGCAGGAGAATTTGAAGCCCTCTTATACTGGTAAGAAAGATAGTATTCCAAAAGTAATATCAGACAATTATAGTCGTATTCTTTTTGGAAGGAGTTATTTGGTAGGTGGTACTAATTCTATAAGTAAAAAGTAGAAGATGAAATTCATAAAAATATCTGTTACTATTAGATTAGCTGGAAAAAAATAGGCTAGATACAGCCTTATCAATTTATGGACCAATCTTAGAGAAAGAAAAAGAGTTAACTTTGGGGATGCATATTCTTCTTACAATGGTTATGTGTATGCAGATGCACTTACAGCAATGCCATATATGTATCAATTAAATAAGTCCACTATGGGACCTCTTCTCTTCTTCCGTATGCAGGAGAGGGTACAAGTATAGTTTTGGTGGATATAATTCGGTTCCCTAAATTGGAAAAATGAAAACAACAAGAATATATGGAACTGATAGGTATAAAACTGCTGTAGAAATTACTAAGGCTTTTTAAAGTAAATTAAATAAAGATGTAGACACAATAGTGCTTGCTAGTGGTGAAGACTATCCGGATGCCCTTTGTGCAGGACCCCTAGCGTCAAGTAAAAATGCTGCCATCCTACTAACAAATTCAAAGACTTTAAACGAAGATACTAGGGAGTATATAAAGGCCAATACTAATATAAAGAATATTATAATTGTAGGGTGGGGAAAAGTCTATATCAAGCTCTGTAGAAGACGAGTTAAAAACACTTAAATAGGTAAACAGGAGGATATTATGAAAAAATTTGTTAAAATGAAATGTATAGTAAGCTTTAGGTTTTTATATTGAGTATTACTAGCCATATATCATTTTGCTGAAAATACAAATACTTTAAATATTACAAAGGATTTTCAGGTAGTGATAGGTATGATACATCAGTAAAGATATCTGAAGAAATTAACAATAATGGAATAATTTCAATAGCAAGTGGAGAACATTTTGCAGATGCATTATCTGCGGGTTGGTTAGCAACTGAATGTAAAGCACCACTTTTACTTGTAAAGAAAAATGAAGTTCCTAAAAATGTATATGATAGAATAGCCTTGCTAAAAGCGAATAAGGTAGCCCTTGTTGGTGGAAAGAATGTTATTTCAAATGATGTCGAAAAACTATAGAAGCAACTACTAAAAAAATATATAGAGTGGCGGGTGAAGACAGGTATTTAACATCCCAATTAGCAGGGGCGGCAGTTTCACCAATCTTGTATGATGGATCGCCAGCGATTGCATCGGATGTTGTCGCAGTATATAATGGTAATAATTTTTCTGATGCCCTAGCTGCAAATACCTTTTTAAATAAGTTTAATGCATCAAAAGTAGATGATTATACATTTCCTATAATATCAATAAAGAAAAATGGAAACACCTCTGAATTAATACGAATGGTATTTGGTGGTGAAAATTCTGTAAATAAGTATAAGGAAAAATACAGGTTTGCAGGCCAGGATAGGTATAAGACAGCTGTAGAAATAGCTAAGGCATATAAAGACCTATTAAAGATGGATATAGACACAATAGTGCTTGCTAGTGGTGAAGACTATCCGGATGCCCTTTGTGCAGGACCACTGGCGTCAAGTAAAAATGCAGCCATCCTACTAACAAAGTCAAAGACTTTAAACGAAGATACTAGGAGTATATAAAGGCCAATACTAATATAAAGAATATTATAATTGTAGGAGGAGAAAAATCTATATCAAGTTCTGTAGAAGATGAGTTAAAAACGCTTAGATAAAAATTTTTTCGATTGGAGATGATTTGATGAATATGTATATTTTGAGGGTTGAAATATCTAAAAAGTCACGCAAAAAGGGCTATATATTTGAGTATAATTATAGTATTTTTCTCTGGTAAGTTTAGTTTCAATGTCTATTGCTACTAAAAAGCCAAATGATAAACGCGAGGAAATTTATCGATGAAAATTCAGCACTCTATGGAGCTGTAGCAAATAATATAGATAAAACAACATTAGATAATATAGAAAATAGTAAACGTAGATAAGGTATATCAAACAAAAAAATATAGGAGAATCTCATTGAGAACAATGGTAAGATATTACTTTTAGAAGAGTATAATGAAAAGGTGAATGAAATTAGCAAAGCTCAAGCTGATTTTTGGGAGATTACCATTTAATGACGAGGAAGCCATATTGTTAGATGGGACTGGAAAGCATAAAATCGGAGACTATATCGATGGAGTTGTAAAAGTAAATTATGAAGAAAATGGAATCAACAAAATTAGGTATATTTCAAAAAGATCAAAATAACTGGCATTGTATATAATAAGATTAAATCAACTGAGATGAGGGGATTGATCAATTATACATTAAAATGGGAGATGGTTTTAAAAATATAATTCCAGACAAGTTTAATGCATATATTAGTTTTAAGACTGGATTTAAGGATCCAGAGGGTGAATCTTATGGATTAAATACAGAATTAAACTTACCTCAAAATCTAGTTACATATAATAAAAGTATTAAAAAAACACGGAAAATACATATAAAGCAATTTTTATTGCTTCACCAGAAGTAAAAATTTAATTTTTAGCAGGTATACTATTTCCGTTAGTTTTCTTGTTTATTGCATCTAGAGATGTATTTGCAGATGCTGCCCTTCTTAGGGTTGTAGGGTCAAGTAAGAAAAAGTATTTTTATCTTTGGTTTAGAAAAAGTACTAATTATATTAATTAGTAATATTATTAGCTTTTATTTTATCATATTATGCATCGTTAATTTATATGAAAAGTAAACTTTACCTTGTTTTTCAGACGATCTATTTAGACTAATGGATAAGAGCATATATATTGATTATAGAACTACATAATTTCCTTTTATTATTTTCGATTATACCTTTTGCAATTGTTTTCTATATGAATTTTATGTGATAAATAATTTAAGTGTAGTCGATTTAACCAACTATAATCATAGAAGAAAAAATCAATAGAATCTTACTAAGACCAACTACAAAAAAATACATAAGAAAACTATTATTAATAAATATACAAAAATGCTATATATTTGATGATACCGGTTATTATGTTGAGCTTATCACTGTCTCAGATATGTAATTAATATTAATAAAGATTATTTTTGATAAGAATGTTGATTCTTCAGTAAATTTTCTTATGGGAAGAGAATATAACCTCACAAATCTAAGTAATATTTATAGACCAAAATCCAACTTGAATGATAGAAATATAGGTAAGTTCAGAGATGATAATAGAATTAAAAATATCGTTACTAAATCTAGTAAAGGGCCTATTTTATCAGTGATGGAAAAGATGTTCAATGAATACTTTTTAAACGATAGAGATTTAAATGGTAAAGAAATAGAAACAGTTATCACAGGAGTAGATGATGACTTCCTAATAAAAATGGATTTATAAGAAATGATAAATTCAAATCGACTTCAGAATACCCAGTAGCATATCTTAGATCGAAGGTTCATAATAAATTAGAAACGAAGATGATACCAACTATGAAAAATATAAAAGTTGGAGATGTAATAAAAGATTAAAGTTGCCCAATACTCCAATGGAAGAGAAGCCTACAAAAACGAAAAAAATTATTGTTGGTGGATTTATTGATGATTTAAAATGGTCAAGAAAAGTAGTTTCACAGTTGCTACTTCCTGAAATAATCACTAATACAGATAATTTTTAAGAAATTAGTAGGATATGGAGGTGCTGATGAAATAAATTTCAATTATAATGGCAATAATAAAAATCTAAGAGCATATATGGATGAAGTGTTAGGAAAGAATAACTACAAAAATTATATCCGAAACCGAATTTAAGTATATTGATGAATATGAACATAGATCATTTATGAAAAATTATTGAAGTTGGTATTTATATTTCAATAAAGCTCAATCAATAACAATATATACAAGCTTAAATATGATTTTTGAACAAAGAAAAGAGAAAATACTATAATGAGATATATTGGTCTATCAAAAAGAGTATGATATTTATGTATATCAAGGAAAGTGTATTCTACGATAGTATCAGGGGCAATAATGTTTGGAATAGTATTGTATAAATCAATTCATGACTACTTAGTTAATCTAAAAATATTTTCGGTAACGGATATAAAAATGATATTTAGCTTTCAAACGATATCATTAGCAACACTATACGTAAGTATATTGTTTGTATTGGTTTTATTGTGGTTTTAAAAAGAAGATTGAAGAGTAAAATATTATATATTAAAATAAACAATATGCAGTTAGATAAATTATTAATATATGATTTAGAGAGGTGTAATGTTATTAGTTGCTATTATAGATACTGGTGTTGATTTTTTTGATGAAGAAGTTAAAAGAATGAAATTTGTAATGAAAACAACAAGGCCATTTGATGACAGCTCATTTTATAATTTGAGTGACATTAATGGACATGGAACTATTGCAATTTACGATCAATAAAAACATGAAAATATTTGATAGATTAGAAGCATTAATGATTACAAATCAGAAAAATGCAAAAATGTAATAGATCTATTTTTGTTTTAATTGTATTGCAATAGTTGATAAATTAAGGGAAAAATGAAGAAGTTTTTGAACATAATTGTAATAAAATGAAATTGATTTTTGAATTGAATAATGCTTGCATCAAAGAATATAAGGCTTTGATACAGAAAGTGAATAGTGAAATTTATTTTATGAAAGGTTGATAATATGAAATCCTTAAAAATTGACAACGTGAAAAAATACTATGGAAAAAAAGAAAGTCTAGTAAAGGCAGTTGATGGTATAAGCCTAGAAATTGAAAATGGAAAATTCACTGCCATAATAGGAACTAGTGGTTCGGGAAAAAGTACCCTGCTTCATTGTATGGTCTGGCCTAGACAAGCCAACTGAGGGTAGCGTATTTCTTGACCAAAGGGATATATACGTCTTAAATGATGATGAGTTGTCAAAAATTAGGAGACAAGAATTTGGATTTATATTCCAAAGCTTTAACCTGATACCAGTCCTTAATGTTTATGATAATATAATCCTACCAATCCAACTAGACGGAAAGAAGGAAGACAAGGAATATATATGGATATAGTAAAAAGGTTGGAGCTAGAAGACCAGCTAAAAAGTTCCCTAATGAGTTATCGAGTGGTCAGCAGCAAAAGTGGTACAGTGCAGGGGCCCTATCCAACAAGCCTGCTATAATATTCGCAGACGAGCCTACAGGAAACCTTGATAGTAAGACTACTGAAGAGGTAATGAGTCTGCTTAAGTCTACTGTAAAGGACCTAAACCAGACCCTTCTTATGATAACTCATGATGAAAAATATAGCAAGGCAGGCAGATAGACTTATTACCATAAGTGATGGGAAAAATAATAAGAGATGAAAAATGATAAAAATATTAATAACATTAAAAAAATTCTTAAAAATATGTGTAAAAAAATAATAAAAAGAAAATATTTATATCTGCGATATTGAGAGTATGCAAAAACTCTGTAAATTAAAATAGTGCACTAATGATATTTGACAAACATGCAAACTTAAAATATAAATTTGGAAATAGGCATTTTTGGTCTGAAGGATACTATGTAAGTACGGTTGGATTGAATGAAGCAACTATAAAGAAGTATATTCAAGAACAGGAAAAACATGATATAGCCATTGATAAATTAAGTGTCAAAGAATATAAAAGATTCCTTTAGGGATGGCAAGTAGTACAAATACCCTTTAAAGGGTGGCGACGAGTCAAAGGCCGAGCTTGAACAAAGTGAAAGCCAGCGCCTTTAGACGCTGGCTGGTAACCCTTGGGCTTATAGCCCTTGTGCAAACCACCCGTCCAACGGGTGGTAATGATTTAAGGTTCTATTATGTTGAAGTTTAGTACTAAGGGAGACATATATTTTATAAGACGTAACGGTACAGTTTGATCTCCTATTATGGAAATTTGTTCTATTACTTTTGTTTCCCCAAGCATAAGTGATAGTAGCTGTAGACGCTTCAAGCTGATGGAGCAATCTGCTTTATGTTTCGCTTTTCCTTTATAGACAAGAAGAATACCATCTCTCCTCACTGTGAGGTACTCCTCGTTCGTATCAGTAATTTTAAGGTTTAGTGTAAAATTATCGTTCTGTGCTGCCAGAGCATCTGTCATAATATCTATGTATGATAGTATCATCTCTGTTGTCATACCCATCATCATTACTTCATTGCCCTTTACCGTTCCTTCATTACATGACTGATTCCCATCAAGGAGCTCCCACGCTCCCATAAGATAGGAGCTACGCCAAGGACCACTCTCAGACTGATAACCGAGCTGTTCGAGCGCCATTGCACATAAATCCCTTGCTTCCTGAAAATCCGGTTTGGCAAATATGAGTTCCTTTGTCAACTGAGCCACCCACTGATATTCTCCCTTGTCAAAATCTTCTTTTGCCTTACTCATAACGTTTTCTAAATCACCAAGGTATGAAATCCATTTTTTTGCAGTATCTTCGGGAGTAAGCGGATTAAGATTTACCGGATTGGCGTCGTACCAACCCATGTATCGCTGATAAACTGCTTTTATATTATGGCTTAATGTTCCATAATACTGGCGACAATACCAAACTTTATTAAGCCTGTCAGGAAGTTCCAATTTTCTTGAAATTTCTGCAGGGGTAAGACCTTTATTGATATAGTACAGTGTCTGGTTGTTTATATATTGATAAACTGCAGCTGTATCTTGCATATATTCCTTTACGGTTTCTTTTCCCCAGTGCGGCCAATTGTGAGACTGGAAAACTACTTCGTTTCGTCTCCGAAAAAGATATTCTGCTTCCAGTATGTAGCGTGCCCATGCTTCAGCATCACGTACTTGAGCTCACGTAGAGTATAAACGTTATGCATGGTTCCAGTGCAATTTTCAGCCATCCAAAGAGCTTTATATTTAGGGAAATAGGCATTCATTTCCACTGGTGCTTCCGTTCCAGGCGTCAGCTGAAAGCAAATTTCAAGTCCGTCTATCGTTAAAGTATCATTACCTTTTATCTCTATTGTAGGTGGCTGTAGTCCAATCGTTCCTCTCGACTGTCCAAGTCCTATACCTATTGCCATACGGTCTTTTTCGCCGGCTTTCATCATCGAACCATACTGATATTGGGCTCTTCTTCCCATAGCAGCTCCACAATAAATATTTTCGCTTACTGCATGCTTTAAGAATCCTTCAGGTGCTAATATCAGAGTCTTACCTGAAGCAAGCTGTTCTTCTAGGCTAAGCTCAGCATCAGCCACTTGATTAGGATGTATTGCACCCATAATTCCACCGTAGTGATCTATATGAGAGTGACTGTAAAGAATTGCCTTGATATTGAGTTTTCCGAAATGCTTTTCCATGAGTGACATGGCTGATTCCATGTTTTCCTTACACATCAAAACATCAAAAATTATCCAGCCATTATCTGTTTTAATAAAAGTGGCATTTGCCATATCGTATCCACGTACCTGGTATATACCGTCGCATACTTCAAAAAGTCCCGCATAAGTGTTGAGCTGTGTATGTCTCCATAGACTTGGATTTACAGTATCAGGTGCTTCCTTATCCTTGATAAAATCAAAATCTCTAAGATCCCATGCAATTTCACCGTCGTCACGCTTAATAACAAGTTCATCTGGGGATTCAATCAGTCCTCTTAGTGCACATTCTTTTCACGTTCATCTGAAAAATTAAGTAAAGAATACCATGTTCTGTTGGCATTAGCTGTACTCGTCGTTGCACATGAACAACGGATCTGCTTAAAAATTTTTATCTATACACATAATATTTTCCTCCTGTTAATATGTTTCCTTATTAGTAATCCTATAGTTAAGTTTTACGATATATAGTATTGTTTCGACTTGCTTTGCATTTAGTCGATTTTAGTTATTTTAGGAGCTTCCCATATTCCGTTTAGCACACTGTTATCAGGTCTGTATATTCTAAGAAAAAGATGAAATCCGCCATTACCAACAGGTAGCCAATTCTTATTATCATTTGGCTCTTCAGTTTGGAGTATTAAATCCAAGGAATTATCTTCGTTTAGCTTGAAATTGCTTCGATTGCTTATTGCATAACGGTTAAGTGGATTTGAAATTAAAAATTATCATCTCCATATGCAGTCACAGACCAAAAACCATGTTCGCCCACTGGTGGTAAACTGTTTGGCATAAAATGTAACAAGTATTTGTTTTTAGCACTAAGTTTCTCTCCACTATCATCATCTTCTGCTTTAAGGTATACGGCGGTCTCTACAGGATTTGCACCGAAACCTGCGATTGCAATAAGACAACGGTATCCATATTCCTTACCAAAATGGCTTATCGGGTGACCATAGAATTTAAAGTTGCCATTTTAACCATAAATCCTAATGTTTCTTTAGTCAATTTAGGAATAAGTAATTTTTTCATCTCACACCAAAAACTTTCCAAATCCTCAGAAGAAAGAGAAGGGCTAAAGCATAGTCCAGCGCCTATTCCTAAATCCGCAAACTCCATAAGCAATTCATTATCCTCAGGATATGAAGGATTATCAATGAGCAGTTTATTGAATCTCTCGAAATACTCCGTTGGAGAAAGTTTCATTGCAAGTGCGATAGGGACACCGTCTTTATTTTCGTCATCAGAGCCTTTTGACATTTCACCATTAGATAGAAAAACTGATAGGGTTTTGGCATCCATATCATTTTGCAATTTGTAGATATTTGGTATATCTTCTGTGCCATAGCAAATTGTTCTTCCAATAAGCCATCCAATAGATGTAGGAACTTCGATTCTATCCATTCCGTTAGGAATATCTCCCCTGAAAGAAGGACCTGTAAGTATGTATGTTTTTTCTTCGTCCGTATCTCCACCCGTTCCTAAGATTGCCACGGTATTAGACCATGCATCCATAATCTGAAAAGTTAGATATCTATCAGCATAAGGCTTTCTAATTACAAGTGCATCATCCTTTAAATCAAAAAAAACCTGAGAATACAGCGTATCAACATTTGGTGTAACAACCTGTCTAAACTCTGATGTAGCAAGTGTCTTTGCATGAAAAAACTGGTTAACATGAGCTTTTGACTTTGTGGGTTCAGTTGCGTTGGTGCTGACTTCTTTAGTAATGTCCATCAGAACAAGTGGAAAAGAAAAAATAAACGCTTGCTCAATAAGTGATTTTTCTCTGTCCATTTTCATTTTTTCTCTCATCTTAAAATCCCCTTAATATTTTCATATAGTTTTTGTGTAACTCACACAAGCATATTTGCATAAAATAAGCTCATTATCCGACCCACTGTTCATGTAACAAGCATTGTCACACATATTATGACAATAGCAAGCATGAGATGTACGAATTCAAAGCCTTTTACGGAATTGCTTTATACATGGGCTTCGATAGCGACAACAAGTTTGAGTTTGATTTAGTAATATCTATGAGCCTATGATTTCTGTCAACTTTATCTCTAAAATAATTTGTATCGCTAATAATATATTATATCATTAGATAGAAAATTACAAGATTTTGGATATCAGACATAAAAGCTATAAATTAAAGTGGGTTTTAGAGTTTACAGCCCTTTCTTGGATACTTAGCCGGAGTGAGCTCTTCCTTTTTGAATACCAGTATATTATGCTTTAATTCCTGGTCAGGTGAGCTGACATCTATCCTTTCAACCAGTCTTACACCAAGTATCTTCATAGCATTTTTAGCTTGGTCCAATTCGCACCTACACTAGGTCCTTCAGACAGATAAAGAAGCCACCAAGACTTACATAAGGACGCACAGTTCTAGTAAAACTGAGACTGGCTACGGCCCTTGCTGTTGTATATCGTACTTTTTCCTATGGTCTGGTTTCTGAGGCATATCTTCAGCCCTGCCATGGACATAGTCTATTCCATCTAAGCTACCTTGGCCCAACTGCCTTTTGGGAAGTTGATCCTCTTGTTAAGAGAGTCTAGTAGGGTTAGCCTGATATTTGATTACAAATTAAATGCAGGCCTGGAAAACCAGCCCTGTGCCAACATCATAACTCGATAGGGCCATCACCAATATAGCTGTTTTAAAGATGCTGCAGAGTCCAAAAAGTGCTTGTATAGACCTCTCTTTGCTCTGTTATGCCTGTTAGGTTCCTATATGCTGGTTGTATTCTACCAGGATTTGTCTGTAGTCAAACCTGTCTACCATTAAGTCGTCTACCGATTGAAAAATCAGCCAGTCCCTTTTTAGTAATTCTACAGTTTTCAATATTTGATTCATTTAAGCCTCCAAGTCTTCAAATTCATCAAATAAAAGACCTTTTTATGTCTTATAATTTCTCGTAGGTCTCTAATTTAAAGACCAGTAGTTAGTAGTTCTATTTTCTTTCTTACCTGTTCTAGGTATATCAGTGGGACAGATATGTCTGCGGGTGATACACCTGATATTCTAGAAGCCTGGACCGACTGATGCTGGCTTGATGGCATTTGGTTTTGCCAGCTCTCATCTCCTCAGTCCAGTCGATTTCATCGTAGTTCTGGAATCAGGTTTCGTCTTTTCTAACTTTCTAAACTGGTCTATCTGTCCATCTGTTTGCTGATATAGCTCGTCATTTATCCTTATTACTGCCTGCCTTTGACCTCATCGGATAGGTGTCCTGTCTGACCCCTACAACTTCTTCTAGTAGTGACAGTTTATCTCTGGCACTCTTTAAAAATTCATACAGGGACGGGCCGTTGTTTAAACCAACTATACTTTCTTTCCTCCAGGATGGGTTGATTTCTTTAGGTGTTATCCTGTCATTTTTCAACCTTTCATGTTCCGTACCACATCAGCCTTTTCTGAGAACCTGCCATATCTTTCCTGACTTGCAGGCCTCTGTCATGTACCCTGAGTCCATCTCATATCGGCAGTATCCTGCCCATAGTATAGCCTGTGATTCAGCCCTTGAGGTCACTCGTCCCATAAGATTTCGTTTGTACCCTTTTGTTACCAGGTCGCTCATATTAGGGACCCCTTTGGCAGCCATCAGACCTATCAAGTATAAGGGCTTCTTGGCCCTTATAGGGACTGCGTAAATAGCTGTAGTCCCCGCAGCAGCCTCTTCGTAGCCTGATGTTCCATTGAGACTGTGCTGAGGAGAATAGATTTCTCAGGCTCTTTGATCTCCAGGTTCTGCTTTTAACTGGGTAGGGTTTGATACAGTCATATTTCTATGGCTTAGGCTTGGTCTCATCAATCCTGACATTTTCCTAGACCCTTAATAGAGACGGCACATTTTGACCTGCATATCTAGAAACTGAGTCGATACACCCTGGATAGTACATTTCCTCGTGTCCAGGCCTTCTGGTTCTATAAAAGAGCTGGTGGGTTTCTTTGTCATTGAATTTGGATTATCTTTCTATAGATGGACAGTACCTAGGTCCTGTTCCTTCTATATTTCCACTATACATGGCAGACCTGGTAATATTGTCTTCTATTAATTTCTTTGTGGCCGGAGTAGTCCAGTCAGGTAGCAGGTATCTGTCCCTTTGTTTTCATCTATAAAAGAAAACAGTACTACCTTTTCATCCCGGTTAGGGTCCATGACTGAGAAGTCTATCGTCCTTGTGGACCCTGGCAGGGGTACCAGTCTTAAACCTCCTCATATCCAAGCCTAATTCTTTCAAGTTATAGGTTAGTTTTTTTGCATAACCAAGTCCATGGACCCTCCTTGAAGGTATCATGGCCTATAAATATCGTTGATTGTAGGCAGACTCGGTTGCCAATATGGTTGCCTTTGACTTGTACTCACAACCCAACCTGGTAGCCACACCTGCAACCCTCTTTCCTTCATGGAGGATTTCCTCTACCTCATCCATGATTAGGTCCAGGTTTTCCTGGTTTTCTATAGTTTCCTTCCATAACCCTGTGGTAGAGATTCTTGTCTGTCTGCCCTTAGAGTGGACTGCTGACCTGGCCGTATTTAATATTCTGATTGTATGTAGTATGTCTATATTAGCCCCATCTGCCGTCATATGTCTACTTCCTTGACTAGCTGGACCCTTTTCCAGTACCACCGATTGATGGTTACAGGCTAGGCTGCTACCATCCAGGGACAGGGTGATCATTAGGTCTTCATACCCATTCTTGCACCGGCTACATTTCATCCAGCATGGCCGGCACCCCATGACTATGACATCGAAGCCCTGCTTCAAATCTTCCACATATTATTTTAATCCTTCGTACCCTTTACTTACCTATACAGAAGGCAACATGGCATCTAGCAGGTCTTCTTCTATTGTATTCCATTGATACATCCCAGACTATCCCAGGCATCCTTAGGTTCACCTCAAAGTCGTAAGGTAGCCCATCATTTAATGAATTGATAGTATCACCTATTGATGCTCATAGCCTTACAGAGCATCCCTGTGTTCGAATTTGTAATCATCAGGTCTGATGAATCACTATTTTACCCTCAAACAGGCCTCATCCTGTCATGGATGAAGGTTCATACCCTGGCCTTAGGGCGGATATATTTATTATATTTTGTGTTCATATATATGATTTCAAGCTTTATATCCATCTGACAAGCTGTGTCCGTCTTGTTTAGAATTATTAGACTTGGCTCATCTATGTTTCTTTTCCAGGATCTGGAATATCTCCGGTCTAGGGAACAGGATGTATTCAGGACCACCAGGCTGTATCTGCCAGCTCATATGCTCTCTTGATTTTTTCTACACCCATTTTTCAACAGGTCATTCAGGCCTGACACCAGAAAATGACTATCTTTAGGGGATGCCCTTGATATTTAAGCAAATTCTTCTATAACATCACGGGTAGTACCAGGTATGTCTACATGTATTCTGTCTTCTCCAAGTATTAGGTTCATCAGATGATCTACCGGCGCCTCCATTGCCCAGGATGGCAGTCTCAGGCCTTCTCAAGTATTTTACCACTGTTGTTTTGTAGAGTTTTTTCACCTGGTTATTAACACTATTGGTTCCGGTCAATCTGTGTTCCTCAGAAGTTATAAACCTATGTCTTCTTCAGGTGCTCATGGTCATTTAGCTGGGCCAGGATGCCGGTTATCTGGTCTCAGACTTTATCTTTTTTTGATAGGGACCTTCTAGCTGGGACTGGGCAATATGGGATTCCCCGTCTTGGCATTTATTATATCTATGACAGCCTGCCCATATTGGTGGTTCATCCTCCGTTCAAAATGTCTCTTAGTAAATTCACCTTCCTGGGCCATTCTAGCACCGGATTTAGGGACCAGTTCCGTATTTCGACTGATATAAAGCCACCATGACAGTTGATTTCATTACATCTTCGGCTGTATAAGAGTTTGGTCCCTTCATATAGGCTAGGAGCATCATCTATAATTGTATCGCTATCTAGTATTTCCATAGATAAGGGTCCCACAGGGTAGTTTGAGATTGACCCCTATGGAAGGAAGGAGAATGAATATCTTGTTTGCAATTTTTTAGTGAATCAGGTCCACTTTATCTGGGATAATGCCGATACCACCTGACCAGGGCAGTACATGCTGCAATTGTATCATCAATAAACATGCTAACCTCCTATGTTTAGTATTTTTGCATAATATATATTATATCATAATGACTGGAGATAGCCGGTTTGGGGGAGCAAAACATTACGATTTTGTATGATTTGAAATTATGGTATAACTATGGTATGATAATTTATGTCCATAGCTCAACTGGATAGAGTTCTTGACTACTAACTCAACAAGCGGTTGTGGTCTGAGTCTGTTGGCGCAATTTAGCATGGTAGATTTTTCACTATGTTTTATATTCTAGTAGGCATACCAGAAAAATAAGAAAACAAGCAGATATCCTAAGTATGGGAGGTGGTAGCGGTAATATTTGTCACACTGTTGCAATAATAATAGTGCATTTTGTCCTATCCAGGAAGGAAAAGTTACCAAAATATCATGTAATAGATTAAATACAGGTACAATAGATGACAAGAATATAAAGATAGTCATGTAACAGATATTCACTACCCGTCACTCAAGCCTTACTGATTATGGCAAGAGTTTTGTTGATACTATAGAGAAAGTGGATGGGAAGATGATGAGTATATAGACCAGATAATGGATGCCTTTGTCCTGGAAATGATAAGGACAAAACCGGACCTGGTTATTGTAAGTGGTGATATGACCTATAATGGGAAAAAGAGAGCCATATAGGTCTGCCACAAATTTAAGATTTTAAAGACAAGGATTGTCCTGGTCTTACCTGGCAACCACACGACCTGAAATGAAATACCTTGGCCTTGAGGCGACGCTAACAGGATTGTAGAGACTGTTACTATTGAAGAATTTGAAGAAATATATAAGACCAGGAAGGTAAGGATGACCCTGATGTAGTTTCATGAGACAAGAAGTCCCTTAACTATGTCTATCAATTAGGCAATAAGTGCCACTTAATCATGGTTGAAACCTCTACCAAGGGCAATGACCAAACCATATCAAATTCTAGCTACAGGTGGAGAAAGGGTTACATGCTTGCTGATATGAATATGAGGTCATTGGCGTCAGCCAACAAAATATACTTGCCCACAACAAGCCTCTTTATAGCTGGCTACAAGATTGCCATTGGTTCCAGGTTGGTAGACCCTACAACAAGTATAATGTTAGGATAAACCTTAGTGGTCATATGCACATCCAGCATATGGCAGAGCATAAGAGGGTCCATGATATAGCCCTGGCCTGCCTGGGTCTTTACCCAAACTTATACGGAGTCCTGGATATGGACCTGAGGAATATTACGATCACTATACGGAAAAGCCTGGATACTTATTGATGAAAAAGAGCAAGCACCAGGACTCAGACCTTTAGATTTTGGAAATACAAGTAGGGGAGTATTTGTCAGGGTGTACAAGGCTTCAGAGAAAACAGTTGCTGTTAGATCTAGCAAGGGAAGACAAGGAAATGATGATGGACTTTACAGTAGATACCAACATACATTATTTTTTCAGGAAGTTCAGACAAGAGACCGGACCTGTCCTCGATAATCCTGGGCCTATAGTAGGTTGTGGATGACCATTGTGAGAACTTTACTGGGTCTTATTTTGAACAGTCTATATACTGATGTCTACAAGTGATCATAATAGGTTGGAAATTTTCCAGTGGATAGGTACAAAAGAAAGCAGTGATAATAGAACACCATTATATATAAACACTAATTGGCGTTGCATACAAACCGGAATATGGAATGATTTATGATATGTATATAGCAAGAGCTAGATAATAAAATCATTAATTATATATATGAAAAGGAGAACAAAGATTATGATAACAAGAGACACTATAATAGGAAAATGTATTAAAGGAAAATGAAGGAGACATACGTTACATTAACAAGCTTTTGGCATGCATCTGTCTAGACGCGATCATCACAGATGGAGTCGTCACCAGAGGATGCATGTATGCGCACGGCCTAAATGCAGAGGGAGGTACTAGCTGAAGCGTTAAACAGCAAGTAGGAGGTGGAAGAGATGAGTTTATTTTTGGGACCAATCCACTACATAATGTACAACAAAATCAGTTCCAAGAGGAGCTTGTTGATGCCATAGTAAAAGCAGCAGGAGAAAAGACTGGTACGATGAGCTAGAACTGAAGTTAGACCTGTGGTGGCAGGTGCCAGCTGGTAGCCTGGAGGAAATAGTAGATACTACAGAATATACATAGGGTCTCTACAGTCACTAGTAGTTATAGTTGAAAAGAGATTAGCCTTTATTGTCGACGAGGCTATAAGGTCAGATATATTTACTATAGAGGATATAAAAGATATAGGAAGGCAGTATGGTCAGGACCACAACCTGGGGAGTGACCTTAGGATAGAAGAGGTTTACCTTGCCACTAGCAGGCAAGATGCTAAAACGGAATGCCATGTGATAGGGTAGAAGAAATGCTAGACTCTACTGAGGATTCGATTAGGTGGAGAGATAGACTTGACATCCATGCAGACTACTGGGAGCCTTATGGAAGGTCAAGTAAGGACTTTTACCAGATTAGGACTAGTGTGATTGAAGGCCTGCTAGGTCAGTCTGATATATCATACACATGGAATGGGGAAAATGAATTTGAACTTAGGAGGAAATAATATGTACGGTATAGACCTTTTGGTGGCAGAACACCAGAATATATTGAAATTTGTAGGAATAATGAAGTCTAGCTGTAGGATATCCTTGATGGCAAGGCTGTTGAAATAGATAAGTTTAGACAGTATATAGATTTTTGCAGAAATTATGCTGATACATCACCACGGCAAGGGAGGAAGAAGTCATTTAAGATAATGGTAGAATGAGCTCGTCCAGTTGCAGAAAAGAGTTAATCAGGCAGGGAATGTTGGTTGAACACGACGCTAGGCAGGGCTCTTTATGGCTAACCTAGGAGGGCCTTGAATAATTATGAAAGAGCCAGGATGACATGCGCGTTGACACAGAGCTACATTTCTAGTTACCTGCGGAGATCTCTTTGGCTGACACATAGAGAAGGAGACAAGATAGTATATACTTACATAAGAGAATTAAGCGATGACCCAAAAGAAGAGGTCGATGAAGAGACAAGGATCTTTGAAGAAAAGGGATGGTCAAGCAGAGATAGGTTTGAATCTTGGTTGGAGTCAGTGGCTAGTATTCCAATCATAATATAGATAGGTTATTAAAATATTTCTAGTAGTCAAATTTAGAAGGGTAACCTCATTTATTCTTTCAGCGACCAAGCCAAGGCCTGGTCGCTTTTCTACCTGAAATGCTAATTTAAAATAATATCTTGTCTTCACTCGTAGAGATATATAGTTCTGTGATATAATGTACAGAGAAGCTTAGAAAATACTTAAATAATCATGAAAGCGGGTGGATCAATGAATAAAAACAAAAGAACTTTATATTTCTGTCTATACTAGTATTAATATTTTTCTTGTCGGTGGTTTACTTTTTTCAGACTGAAATCAGCTCTACAAAAGTAAGGCTAGCACCAGGAACCATCTGTTAAGAGGCTTAGGTTTGCAGGTGTTAGATAATCTTATCCACGACTCTATTTATAATGCAGCTGATAGGTTTAAAGGCGTTTTGGTGATGGCTAGCAGGATTTTCGACCACCTATATGAAAATATAAAAGGCTGACTGGACCAGTATGACCTCAAGTATATTAACCAGGAGTCCATTATAGCGGGAGACAAATTTGGGATTAGTACCTATCCAAAGTTCAATACACCCCAGGCCATGATACCTGCCTTGACCAGGGCTGGCTTTAATATGGTTAATATGGCCAACAATCATTCACTTGACAAGGGTCTTGGGCTATTCCTGAGTCAATAAAACTATGGGACCAGACTGATGTCTACCATACAGGTGTCTTTTCATCCCAAGAAGATAGGGATGAGCCTCTTATCATTGATAGGAATGGTATAAAGGTTGGTTTTCTGTCTTATACATATGGTACTAATGGTATGTTTCCAGATACAGACTATAGGGTTTCCTATCTCAATGAGGATAAGATAAGAAAGGATATAGCCAATATCAAGGACAAGGTTGATTTATACTGGTTTCGTGTCATTGGGGAGAAGAGGTACTCAGCCCTAGATAATACACAAAAGTAGTATCAAAGCTTTTTAGTGACCTGGGAGTTGATGGTTCATCATAGGGACCCATGCCTCAGAGATTCAGAAGTAGATGGTTAGGAAACCAGGATAAGAAGACCCTGTATATTATGGAACAGAAATTTTGTCCATAATATGTTGACCCCTTATTACCTATCGCAGTATGGCTACCTTTTGATTTTGTGAGGATGGTGATAAAAGTATAGACAGCTACTGAGTTTGTTCCCTGGTTTCATTTGGAGAGAAAACCAGTATGGGCTGATGGTTTCTGTCTACAGGATGGACTAAGTACCCAAAAGACCTGGCTAACAGGCACTAGAAATGTGACGGAAATGGGGCTTACTACCTAGAAAAGTTACGGAATATAGTCAAGAGTATAATTACAGGGTTTTTGGAAAATAAGTAGCTTATGAAAAATATTAGAAATAAGGAGAAGATAAGATGAGTTTAGATAGTAGAATAGATAAGTGCCCAGCTGACCTACTCAAGTCTGGGTATAAAATGTTCAACCAGCAGAGTCTCTAAGTGAGGGCTGATGTAGAGTCAAGGGACTTTTGCTAGGAGGGTGTGTCAGAGGCCTATAAGGCTGGAGCCAAGCATGTATATGTAGAGTATTCTGATGAGGTTATAACTAGGGAAAAGTACCCAATGCACCTAGCCAGGCTCTCTGATGAATATCCAGAGTGGCAGTCATATAAGTATACTCAGATTGCTAAGGAGGGAGGGTCCTTCCTGTCTATCATAGCCAATGATCCAGACTTGATGAAGGGGGTTGACCCAGATAGGATAGGCCGTTTCCAAAAGGAGGCAGGCAAGTATCTTAAGGAATGGAGATCATATACCCTAAACGATAGGGTTAAGTGGTCTATAGTAGCAGTTCCATCCCTAGCCTGGGCCAAGAGGGTCCATCCAAACCTTGCTGAGAATGAAGCTGTGGAAGAGTTATGGAAAAATATACTGGACTGTTCAAGGGTTACTGAAGACCCTGTAGCTGCCTGGGAAGACCACAACAAGAACCTAAAGGAAAAGACTGCCTTTATGAACAAGATGAACTTCAAGGAGTTAAGATACAAGTCTTCAAAGACAGATCTAGTAATAGGTCTACCAGACAACCATATCTGGTTGGGTGGGGCAGCCAAGGATCCTAAGGGCAACCTCTTCAATCCTAATATCCCATCCGAGGAAATATATGGTATGCCACACAAGTACAAGGTAGACTGTATAGTTCACAGCACTAAGCCACTGGTATATGCTGGTAGTCTGATAGAAGATGGATTAGGTATGAGGCTGGAAGGGTTGTAGATTTTTGATGCCAAGAAAGGCAAGGAAAATTTAAAAGAAACCTAGATAGAGAAAGCTGATGAGGATCATTTAGGTTGGGTGAAGTTGCCCTGGTACCTTATGATTCACCTATTTCTAATAAGGATATAGTCTTCTATACTGACCTATTTGATGAGAAATGCATCCTGCCCATGGCTATAGGGACGTCACAGTTCTTGTGTAAAGGATGGGGGCCAATATAGCTGATGAAGACAAGGATGACCTGAGGTATAAATGTATGTAGATGCTGTTGGCTTTATGATAGATAAGGATTTAGATATGTAGGGCATCCAACAGGATGGCCAGGAATTCCAGATATTTGAAGATGGAAACTGGGCCTTTAGGAAGGGATAGAAAAATGGGTATAAAAAGCGTAAGCAAAAAGATGGTTATGAGTCTTAATGGTTCTGAGACTATTAAAATAGGTTGACACACACGTGATTGAGAGAGGTAATGTAATGACAACTGATGTATTTAACAGATTTACAAAAATCTGCTTTTGGTAGGGATAATTTTGGTATTGCCCTCAAAATGGGTGAGGTTCTACAAGAATGGGTTTAACAATGGGCAAACCTAAACTACTTCCTATATGTACTTTATCCTGATAAGGGATATTCTTCATGATAGCTCTCATGTTTAAACAGGAGGAAGAACTGATACTACTCTACGAGGATATTGCTATAAAGATGAGCCAGAAAGGGAATCTTGAAATGTATGATGGTCAGGCCCAGATGAAGGATGGCAAGATAAAGAGAGGGCTGGTTATATCTACGTAAGATGTTGATATTTGCACAATACACCAGATCCCGAAATTGATAGAAAAGAAGGCTATCAGACTTGTCTATAACGAAGGCTGAGATCAATCGAAAGTGTTCAAGCCTACTCCTTTTACCAATGATGGTATCAGGGTTACTGAAAAAGGCAATAGCTAGAATTTATGTTAGCAAGACTAGCGGGATGGACATGATCAAATGAGATCAAATTTGGTGACCACAAGAAGGACAAGGATGTGAAGTTGAAGTCCAGGAGGCTGATGAGTAGGTCTTAATGTAAATAAAATCGAAAGAAATAGGCAGCTAATTGGGGGTTAGTTGCTCTTTCTACTATAATTACATTGTGTCTGGTAGAATTTGGGAATCATAGTTATATATATTTATATATTGAAATTATAAACTATCAATATAGCTGCCTTATGGCAATTCTTTCATTGAACCCGGCTGAGCAAATTTCAATGTCAGTGTACACATGGTCTCTGAAGCTATACCTGATAAGGTTTCTTTTCATCAAGCATATGCTAAATATTTCTTCGCCCATGTTCTTAGGGTTTATTTGCAGCCATTCTTTTCTAGCAATTTTCCTATCTACCTTTTTCCATTACAGATGAAAGTATCCCATAAGGTTAGCAAGATTATCAACGAGGCTTGCAGACCTTTTTATACATGACTGGCCGTGGTCTGAGCCCGGTAGTAAGCATAGTTCCCATAAGGAAGACATCTTTGTCACGTGTTTCTGGAACAAGGTCTTTCATAGCCTTATAGGAAAAGATCTGTCAACCCAAAAACCAAGGCAACAACATCATAGTCTTTAGGTCAGGCTTGTCCTTAATATCAAATGACTTTTTCGTATTCAGGGCTAATTCTATCGAGATACCCCGCTGGCTAATCTTTCTGTATTTCCTGTTAAGGATCCATATACTACCGCAATTTTTCATAATTACCTCCAAAACTTGATTTAGTCCAGTCCTTATCTTAATTAGTCTATTAAAGGACTATCCCAGACCTCTTTATCATATTTTTGTTATAAAATTTCTAGTTAAACTCAATATATATTCATTATACTTATATTTTACCACAATGAATTTTATAATCAATTAACTATATTTATTAATTTATTAACTATGTTTAGGACTTTTTACATATAGACCCCTATTTTTACTTTCTATATGATATATAATATAGATATCGTAGGAGTTTGAAATATGTGTATTTAATTTATAGACTCATATAGTAATCAATGAAAGAGGTGTGCTTATGCATAGGATAAACGCAATTAGATAGTTTTGACATGGATATGATTATAGGCTCAGTGTGAAAATCTTGCCAGAGGGCAATATGGAAAACACAATGGAAAGAATATGGTAAAAGATTGGCGAGATAGTGAGAATATAGTGCCTATAGGGCATTTTTGAACAGTCTTAATTATGCCATTTACTACTATACACCTTTGCATATAATATTTCCTGAGCATTATTTGTTACTCATTGTACTATACTACTGCATAAGAAGATAACAAGTAAGAATTTTATACCGACAGCCAGCATGATAATAGGCCAGTATTACGATGAAATGCTGGAAAATAATATTCTGGGTGTTAATCCATCCCTAAAGAGCGTTTTTAAGTATATAGATGATAACACAAAAACCGAGTTAGTTAGAAGAGAGCTCGATTATGCCCATAAACAAGAGCTACCTATCTCAGCTTTTTAAGCAAAAGACAGGTTATACATTTAGTACTTATGTAAAATTATAGGAAGCTAAACCGTGCAAGAAAACTTCTTTTACAAACGGAGAAGAATATAGCTGAAATAAGCCAGGAGTGTGGTTACAGAAATGTAAGTTACTTTTCCACTGTGTTCACAAAAACTGTGGGTATATCACCGGGCAGTTTCAGAAAGACCGGCTCAGCCTTCAAGTATAGTGTAGGGTCCAAGTCTGCCAAGAAAGGAAATAATAGAAAACATCCGCATGGGATAGCCAAGGTGGTAGAAAATGAAGAAGACTAAAATAAATGCAGATGTGGTTATTCTGGCAGCTGGTTCTGGCAAGAGGATGATGGCTGATAAGAACAAGATTCTTTTGAATCTAGGAGACAGGCCTATTATAGCCCATACCATAGCTAGATTTTATAACCATCCTATGGGTTAGGAAGATAGTCTTAGCTATAAGGGAGGAGACCAGGGACCAAATAGATTCAACAATAGGTGAGTATGGATTTAAGAATCTAGTCAAGGTTGTGGGTGGGCAGAGAGACAGATTCTATATATAATTGTATAGGTGAGATTTCAGATGATACTCATATTCTCCTAATACACGATGGGGCCAGGCCATTTGTAGATGAGGATATCATTACCAGGTCAATTTTAGAAACAGTAGACTTTGGTGCAACTTGTGTTGGAGTTCCTAGCAAGGACACTGTCAAGATAGTTGGTCCAGATGGACTGATAATTGATACTCCGGATAGGAGCCAGGTTTGGTGTGCCCAGACACCACAAACTTTTAGGTTTGACCTTATAAGGGATGCCCACGTAAGGGCTAGGCAGGAGTCCTTTTTGGGGACAGATGATGCCAGCTTAGTTGAAAGGTATGGTCATAGGGTCAAGATGATTATGGGTTCATATGTGAACAACAAGATTACAACGCCTGAAGACATAAAACAGGCCAGCTATATATTTGATTTATAGGCCTCAAGGAGAGCGAGATAGGTTTTTAGGCCAATAAGGAGGAAGCTAATGAGAGTAGGAATAGGCTATGATGTACATAAACTTGTAGAGGACAGGGACCTTATAATAGGTGGTGTTAAGATAGACTATGATAGGGGACTACTGGGTCATTCAGATGCTGATGTCTTGACTCATGCCCTAATAGATGCTATATTTGGGGCCCTGGGAGAGGGCGATTTGGGCAGGCACTTTCCAGATACAGACCCCGGTTTCAAGGGGGCGGACAGTTTGAAAACTCTGGCCTATGCCAAGGACTGATGGAGGAGGAGGTTACAGTCTGCGAATACAGATTGTACAATGTATAGCCCAGGCACCAAGATGGCTCCTCACTTGTCAAGTCATGATGGATACTTTTGCCAGGGTACTTGATACAGATAAGGCCAATATAAATGTCAAGGCAACTACAGAAGAAGGACTAGGTTTTACAGGGGCTAGGGAGGGTATATCTTCCCAGGCCATAGTATTGTTGGTTGAAAATAGAAAGAAGGGTCTATGGGATGAAGGGTTTTGGACAGACAAGAAACAAAATTAAATAGGTCTTACAAGATAGTCAGCACTGAATTGGTTATGTGGGCTATCCATATCTATACTTCTAGCGAGGCAAATAGGGTTGCAGCTAGGATGTGGCAGAAGAAAAGTGAAAATATGATTAATAGGAAAAATCTCCTATACATGATGACTATATAGAAGATTACTTGGCCAATAAGGACCTAGACCTGTGACAGCCTGAGATACAGACTATGACATGGATGCGGATTATGTCTGTCATAGCTGCACCTACTAATTATGATGCCCAAAAAACTACTGACACATCAGCCATAGAGGCGGTTATAGAAAAAGTTTTGCAGGTAAACAGGAGGCCATTATAGGTAATCAAGTCTACATACTGGTCGGCTACACAGAGTCGGTCAGGGCCAGGTATAAGACTAAAAATATTATCTTTAGTCCTGAATTTTGAGGAGTCAAGGTCTTTCTATGATAATTTGTATCCATCCAGGATAATAGTGTCTACAGACAAGGATGATCAAGAAATCTGACTCAGGGCCAGCAATATATTTGCCAACCTCCTGGCAGAGGGTGCAATTAAAGAAGATATAGATATCCTATCAATGGGATTTACAGAAGCAGAGGCAGTCAAACTTTTTGCCAATACCTATCTGGCCCTTAGGGTTAGTTACTTTAACGAGCTGGATACCTATGCAGAGATGAAGGGTTTAAACACAGAGGATATCATCCAGGGTCTGCCTGACCCTAGGATGAGGTAGCGACTACAACAATCCATCATTTGCATGAGGGGCTACTGCCTGCCTAAGGATACCAAGCAGCTTTTGGCCAATTATGATAGCGTTCCACAAAATATGATGTCTGCTATAGTTGAAAGCAATAGGACCAGGAAGGACTTTATAGCAGACAGGGTACTAAAACTAGCTGGCTACGATGACTATTATAGTAATGGAGAATATTCTCTTGAAAATGAAAAGGAATGTATTATAGGGTCTATAGACTCACTATGAAGTCAAATTCAGATAACTGAGGTTCATCTATACAGGGGGTCATGAAGAGGTTAAAGGCCAAAGGGAGCAACTGTGGTCATATATGAGCCCACCCTGGTTGACAGAACTACATTCTTTGGTAGCAGGATGAGTTAATGATATTGAAAAGTTTAAATCTATAAGCCACAGTATAACAGCCAATAGGTATGATGCCTGTTTAGATGATGTGGTTGACAAGGTATATACTAGAGATTTGTTTAAGAGGGATTAATTTAAAAGCCATTTTAAAAAGTAAAAAGTATTCTACAAACTAGTTGACACAAGCCCTTTGAGGTGATAAAATTATAAGGTATGTAATCTACGGATTGCATACCTTTTTAGTCGAAGACCAAAAGCATCATAAACAATTAATCAATATGTAAGCATATTGGTCCGGTTGGCAGTCAATTAACAAGATCGATTTTAACAAAAGGAGGTGCAGTTGATGCAACAATCAGCAATTAGTACGTAGAGTAGAAAAAGCATGTAGAAAAGAAATCTACTGCTCCAGCACTTCAGAAGGCTACAATTCTTTATATAAAGGGCCACTGATGATTAGTGCTCCACAGAAGAGAGGTGTTTGTGCTTCTAAAGACAGTAACACCCTAAGAAGCCAAACTCAGTCCCTGAGAAAGGTTGCCAGAGTTAGACTTACAAACGGAATAGAAGTATCTGCATACATACTGTGTGAAGGTCATAACCTACAGGAACATAGTGTTGTTATGATCAGAGGTGGTAGGGCAAAAGGACTTACAGAGTGTTAGGTACCATATTCTAAGAGGTACACTAGATACTGCAGGTGTTGACGCTAGAAGACAGTCAAGATCTAAGTACGGTGCTAAGAGACCAAAGAAGCTAAGAAGTAATTAAGAATAAAAACTTACTTTAGTTTTTAAGTAGACCATAGAGTGGTCTACAGAGGGATAAGCCCCAGGGCAGGTTCAGCCAGAATTGGACAAACAAGTAGTTGGAAAACAGCAATTGATTATAGTTCGATGCTTTTAAATAATATATTTATGGCATCACGACAAACAATGTCGAGTACCTATGATTTAACTTTAATAATTAAGGAGGGAAGCGTAATGCCAAGAAAAGGTAATGTTCAAAGAGAGAAATTTTACCAGATCCAATGTACGAGTAGCGTGGTAAATAAAGTTAATAAAATAATTTAATGTATGACGGAAAAAGAGAAAGTCACGAGAATAGTATATGATGCGTCTGCACTAGTAGCTGAAAGAACTGGAGAAGATGCTCTAGAAGTATTCAACAAGGCTATGGAAAACATCATGCCAGTACTAGAAGTTAAGGCTAGAAAGAGTCGGTGGTGCCAACTCATCAGGTACCTATCGAAGTTAGGGGCTGACAGAAGACAGACTCTAGGACTTAGATGGTTAGGTAAAGATACCACAAGAGCTAGAGGCGAAAAAGGGAATGGTTGAAAAAGCTTGCAAAGGAAATAATGGATGCATATACACACAGGAGCTTCAGTTAAGAAGAAAGAAGATGACTCATAAGATGGCAGAAGCTAATAAGGCATTTGCTCACTATGATGGTAGTCATCAGCTGAGTTTGAAACAATTAAGGGAGGAAAGAGATGGCTAGACAATTTCCATTGGAAAAGACTAGAAATGTAGGAATAATGGCCTACATAGATGCAGGTAAGACTACAACTACTGAAAGAATCTTGTTCTATGCTGGACGTACTCATAAGATAGGTGAAACTCCACGACGGTGCATCTCAGATGGACTGGATGGAACAGGAAAAGGAAAGAGGTATCACAATTACTTCTGCCGCTACAACTTGTCAGTGGGATGGCCACAGGGTAAACATCATAGATACTCCTGGACACGTCGACTTCACAGTAGAAGTTGAAAGATCTCTAAGAGTACTTGATGGTTCTGTAGCAGTTTTTCTGTACTAGATCAGGAGTTGAACTCAGTCAGAAAATGTATGGAGACAGGCTGAAACTACGGTGTCTCCTAGAATCGCATTCGTAAACAAGATGGATAGACAGGGTGCTGACTTCCTAAATGTTGTAGAATGATGAAGGATAGACTAAGGCTAACGCTGTGAGCTATACAGTTACCAATAGGTAGCGAAGAAAAACTTACAGGTATCATAGACCTCATTAACTATGAAGGCTAGTATGTACAAGAACGATGAAGGTACTGAAATCGAAGTCGTAGATATACCAGCTGATATGGTAGACAAGGCTAATGAATATAGGGAAAGTCATGATAGAAGCAGTTGCAAGAAACTGACGAAGATCTAATGATGAAGTACCTAGAAGGTGAAGAAATAACAATAGATGAACTAAAAGGTAGCTATCAGAAAGGCAACGTAGCTTGTGAAATGAACTCAGTCACTTTGTGGTACTGCTTACAAGAACAAGGGTGTTCAGTTACTATTGGACGCAGTTATAGATTACCTACCAGCTCCAACTGACATAGAAGTCTATAAAAGGGTATCCTACCAGATGGTGAAGAGTGAAAGACATGCCATCAGATGAAGAACCATCTCTCAGCTCTTGCATTTAAGATTATGACTGACCCCATTCGTAGGTAAGCTAGCCTCTTCAGAGTTTACTCTGGTGCGTTAGAATCTGGTTCTTATGTACTAAATGCTACAAGAATAGAGAGAAAGAGTGGTCGATCCTTCAGATGCATGCCAATACAAGAGAAAAATAACAGAAGTTTACAGGTGATATATGGCTGCAGTTGGTCTTAAGGATACAACCACAGGAGACTCACTATGTGATCCTAATGAGCCTATTATTCTTGAATCAATGGAATTCCCAGAACCAGTTATCTTCGTTGCCATAGAACCAGCTTCTAGAGCAGCTCAGAAAAGATGGTATGTAGCTCTTCAAAGCTTGCTGAAGAAGACCCTACATCACAGTTAGAACTGATGCAAAAACCGGCAGACTATCATCGGTAGTAGTGAACTCACGAAAATCATCGTTGACAGACTTCTAGAGAATCAAGTTGAAGCCACAGTTGGTGCTCCTCAGGTTGCATACAGAGAAACTATTACAGTTCAGTTGATGTTGAGTACAAGTACCCTAAGCAGTCAGGCGTAGAGGTCAGTACGGTCACGTTAAGATCAGAGTTAACCCACTTGAGCCAGGTGAAGGATACAAGTTCGAAAACAAGACTGTTGGTGGATCTGTACCTAAGGAATATAGTTGGTCCAGTTGGACTAGGGTATCCAGGAGCTACTGCAGTCAGGTATCGTGAGCTGGTTATCCAGTTGTTGACGTTGCAGTTGAATCCTACGATGGTTCTTACCATGAAGTCGATTCATCAGAAATGGCCTTCAAGATGGCAGCTTTCTATGGCCTTCAAGGATGCAATGAAGAAGGTATGCAGTTCTTCTTGAACCAATCTTCTCAGACTGAAGTTGTTACTCCAGACGATTACATAGGTGACGTTATGGGTGACCTTAACTCTAGAAGAGGTATGATTCAGGGTATGGAAGAAAGAAAGGGCTCAGGTTGTTAGAGCTCATGTCTACTCATCTGAAATGTTTGGATATTCTATAGCACCTGGATCCACTACTCAGGTAGAGCGACTTACACGATGATATTTGACCACTATGCAGAGTACCAGGTTCTGTTGCTAAAGAGATATGGAAGGTGAAAGTAGTCCAGAAGGTTAATTTATTATCAAAGGGTTAGGTATTGAACTTTATAGTGAAAATAACTGAAAAATTCGTTTATAGACCTAAAAATCTAGCTGATTTTTAATGAATGTTGAAAATAAGTATAAAAGTGATATACTTATAAAGAATAAAAGGGTGGATTCCGCCTCCAATAATAAATAATTTATTTCTAAGGAGAAACTGAATCAGTAGCTAAATTTGAAAGAAGTAAGCCACATGTTATTGGTACAATCGGTCACGTTGACCACGGTAAGACTACATTAACAGCAGCTATAACAAAGACATGACAACAAGTATCAGTTAGGGTGAAGCGGTAGACTTCGCCAACATAGACAAGGCGCAGAAGAAAGAGAAGAGTATCTATCTCTACTGCTCACGTTGAATACGAAACTCCAGCTAGACACTACGCGCACGTAGACTGCCCAGGACATGCTGACCTATGTTAAGAACATGATCAGCAGGTGCTGCCTGAGATGGACGGTGCTATCCTAGTTGTTGCTGCCAACAGATGGTCCAATGCCTCAGACAAGAGAACATATCCTACTTTCTAGACAGGTTGGTATTTCCTTACATCGTTGTATTCCAAACAAGTGTGACATGGTAGATGACGAAGAACTCCTTGAACTAGTTGAAATGGAAGTTAGAGTCTACTTAACGAATATGATTTCCAGGAGATGACACTCCATTAGTTAGAGGTTCTGCCCTAATGGCTCTTGGAAAACCCAGATTCTGGAATGGGGAGAAAAAGATAACAGAATTTGCTACAACATAATAGATACGAACATATCCAGCTCCAGAAAGAGATGTTGATAAGCCATTCTAATGCCAGTAGAGACGTATTCTCAATCACTGTAGAGGTACAGTTGTATCGGTAGAGTTGAAAGAGGTGTTCTTTAAGGTTTCAGCGAAGTTGAACTAGTTGGTTTGGCTGAAGAACCAAGAAAGGTTGTAGTAACAGGAGTAAAGTGTTCAGAAAGTTACACAGATCAGGCAGAAGCTGGTGATAACATCGGTGCTCTACCAAGAGGTGTTCAGAGGGACTGAAATCGAAAAGAGGACAGGTTCTGTTCAGCCAGGAACAGTTAAACGCTCATACTAAGTTCACTGCAGAAATCTACGTTCTTAAGAAAGAAGAAGGTGGTAGACATACTCCTTTCTTCGATGGATATAGACCACAGTTCTACTCAGAACAACTGACGTAACTGGTAGTGTGGGCTACAGAAGGAATAGAAATGGTTATGCCTGGTGACAACGTAACAATTGAAGTTGACCTAATCAACTCTATATGTGCTGTTGAAGAAGGTCTTAGGTTTGCCATCAGAAAGGTGAGAACAGTAGCTTCTGGAGTTGTTGCTTCTATAATTGAATAATTATATTATTTGATATACATAAGAGAGTGCCTACACTCTCTGTGACAGTGCAAGTGATAGGGAGTTGTATGAGACATATAGCTAGGCTATGAGTTTTATACAATATTCCTTACTAGCTAGGTATCGATTAGCAATTATTGGGGTATAATAGTATATGATGGATTTTGTCAGGCAAACACAGTAATTATATTTAAACAAATTCAATTTAGTTAAAAAGTAGTATTAAGTACAAGCATTGAAAAATAATACTTGATTTGAGGAGGTAAGCATGAAATTAATTGGAACACAGATTCTCTAAATGCGGCCCTAAACAAGTGATCTCTGCAGGGCCCTACTATCTAAGAGACGTATTAAAAATCTGGCTGGCATGGATGCAGATTATAGCCCTCCAGGAAACTAAGCTGTCAGCCAAGGACCAACTAACAAAGCATACAGAGTGTCTAGAAGAGATTTTTCTGGACTATGACCATGTTTGGAGGTCATCTGTAGAGCCTGCCAGAAAGGGATATGCCGGAACTATGTTCCTATATAGAAAGGGCATGGACAGTAAAGCTACATATCCTGGAAATAGGTCCCATGTACAATGGATTCTGAGGAAGGATTATACCCTGAGCTAGACTCGTGCTATGTAACACAGGTATAGACACCAAAATGCCGGTGGATGGCCTAAAGAGGATAATGACGATAGGCAGGCATAGGGACAAAAAGATGCATGCAGACGTATAGTGTCATAGCCAAGCCTGCTACTGACTTGTAGCTACAACAGTGTCCCATATGAAATAGACCTAGCCATCCCAGCTTCTAACCACAGTCACTCAGGCTTTTACTGATGAGGAAAGAGAAGGGCTTTATAAACTTGCTTTGCTAGAGGTTTTGAGATACTTTTAGCAGGTTCACGGAGATGTAGAAGAGGTATACTCTGAGGCTCAGAGGGCAAAAGACTAGCAAGGTAAATAATACAGGGCTGGAGAATCTGACTACGGATAGTTAGTCAAGATGTAGCTGACAAGGTAAGGGTATCAGAAATGGTAGATCTCTGGAGAAAGACAGGACCATGCACCAATTTCTTTCTAGAAGTAGAGCTTAACAGAATATAGATATATATATATAAACAGGAAGGTGGGACTTATCCCACCTTCCTGCTTTTTTAACTCACTATTGTAATGCCTCAGGTACCATCATTTTTGTCTCAATTTTGGGGTACAGGTTGAGGATTATAATTGCGTTTCGTACATCAATGGAATCTTCTCATTATTGGTTAACTTCTTATATCATTAGCTGATAGATTAGCTGTAATTATTTTGTATAAGAAAATCTATTAATTCTTCCTATTATAATCCGACTTATTAGACAAATCATTAAAATTTGTTGCCAATATTTCAATATTATTTTTATTGGAAATATTCCATTTTTATGATTCTTTATTAAATAATCACTTAATTGTGCTTCTTGAATACAACATTTAGAAAATTCTCCACCAAAATCTACCTGTGTCCTTGTTCTATTTTAAGTATTCCCAAAACAGAAACCTGTTTTCAACTCTGTCAGTATCTGATAAGTTCGGATACTTTTTATTTACATATGAAAACAAGACCCTTCCACCTTTTTAGGGCTTGATTCCATAAAATATCATATCTATCTCCAACTATCATACAAGCAAGATTTTCTTTTAACAGCGTTTCTCCTATCTTCGTATTTTTCAAATTTCAGAACTATTTAAATTAGTATTTACTTTTTAGGTATTTCTGTCGTAGTGAAATATAAACGTAAGAACCCAAAGAGAGTAGACAGAGAGAGAATAGTGATGGCTAAATCCTCATACTTAACCTCCTATAAAATAAATAAAAAAATAATATTTTTAAACTAGTTTTATATTTATCTTAAAAGTATCACTTTATACCTATTTTGTCAATTATTTCTAAAAATATTTACATTACTAAATTAAAAAGAAAGCCTTTTACAAATATTATTATTTGCATAATAACTATAACTTAATAAACTAGGATAGAGGCGCGACTGACAAGAGTAGGAATAGATGAAACAGCAAGCAGTCTACTTCGAAAGGATGTTGCGAAATAATACTAGTAGTGCTACAAGTATTGTTGAACAGAGGATTAATGAGTTTTTGTTCTGTCATTATAGAGTATAATGGAGGGCTAGCCAGGTGATTGTCATATTACGGAAGATTATAGCAAAACGTAGCTACCTGCATTTGTCTTTTTAATCGAGAGCTAGCTCATAATATGTCGATTAAAACGAAGGTATATCTATGAAAGTGAGGTCAGTAAAGAAGACCTGACTATAGGATAAAATATACCTTAGAGGATTTGATACTTTTAGGCAAATGTGGACTAACTACATTTGCCTATTAAAGAATAGAATAGGACATATATTCCTATTATTAATTTAAATAATTTATTATGATTATTGTGCATTAACGGAGGATGAGTTTATAGACAAAGCTTTCTGTACTAAAAGTTTGGGAAGTTCAGTAGAACGATTGATAAAGGATATTTTCGAAATTACCTAGAAGGGTGGAGAATCAGGAGAAGCTAATAGTTGTGTTTCTGCCATGGGAAAGACTACAGATGACTTAGTAAAAACAAAGTTGAGAAGATAACGGAGAATCCGGATGTCAGGAGTTAGATACACCTGCTAGCAGTAGAGCGATACTATCTCCCTGATGGCCAGTAGCCTAAATGAGATGGGGGTAGGCGAAGGTCATTGACCGGGAACATAGGCTGGTGGTATCAGGACCTTTTGGTCCAGCATACTAAGAGCAGGATAGCAGATATTGATGCAGACTTTTTAAATGATCAGTTGGATGAATTTGATATATTGGTGGTTTGCTGGTTTCCAGGGCTATAATGAAAACCTTGAAATTACAAACTAGGCAGGGGAGGTTCTGATACATCAGCGGTGGCCTTGCTGGCGGCTATAGGGGCTTGTGAGATATATACAGATGTGACAGGTGTCTTTGGGACAGATCCTCGAATATACCAAAGGCAGCAAGACAGCTAAGTCAGGTAGCTTCTACGAGGAAATGCTTGAGCTGTCAGCCTTGGTGCAGTGTGTTCTTGAAACACGCTGCGTTGAAATAGCTACTACAATGTACCACCATATTTAGGACATTATCAGATACATGAAAAGGAACTTGGATTATGGCAAACTACAGACTTATTAGAAAGAAGAAGTTGTTACAGGAGTGACTTTGGACGATATGCTACATGTCACACTGGCTTGCAGTGATATAGGACAAACTACATGTAGAAGAGCTATTCGACCAGCTGGATAGGTTCAGTGGTAAATATTGATATAGGATCAGTCAGATTGTATCGGGTGAGGATATGATATGTCTTCACCTGCTGCAGTGCGATAGATAGGAAACTCTGAACCAGATCCTGAGATAGCTTTAAAGGAAGAGTGAGCGCATATCGTGATTCAGTCCATTAGCAGATTTGTGCCAAGGTAAGTATAGCAGGGTCAGGCATGAGGGATGTAAGTGAGTGTTGCAGCAAGGGCCTTCAGGCTTTGCATGCCAAAACGGAATCAACTTCTACCATGTAACAACATCAGAAATATCAATATCCTACGCCATGAGACAAGGACTATATCTGAAAAGGCGGTTATATTGCTTTGTAGGAGTTTAATATATAGCCTATACATGAGATATATACCCATATATGTACGAAATATTAGGCAAGCTAGAAAATCTAGATACGTAAAGATGGATTACAGATATTTAGATATATGGTGTAAAGTAGATAAGAAAATAGTATAGAGTACGATTAGAATTGGGATTGAATAGTAGTAACTTTGTAAAAGGAGATGGCAGTGGCACATTTGCAATAGTTGGTAGCAACAAGGTGTAGTAGGACTAAGATGATAGAACGCTTGGGAAAGTGAGCTCAGAGGTAGATAATATATATCTTAATGGCATCAGCAAGGTCAGTCAGGAAGTGGATAGTCTAGCAGTTTGAGGGCCAGGATGTAGTCGAGTCGAGACTAAATGGAACATTCATTTGATAAGGATATTGACTATGCGGAATTTTCTCAGCAGGAGGTTCAACATCCTTGAAAGTTTCGCACCTCTGGCCGAAGAGCACGGGCTATTGTACATGACAATTCAAGTGCGTGGAGGACGAATGGAGGATGGAGCCTCGTAGTTCCCAGAGTGTAACTATCCTAAGTTAGAGAGAGATAGATTAGCACGTCCAAAGTGCTCGACTTCTTATCAGCCGTGGTGGTGCCATACCAAAGCGATTGACGAGATGTAGTGAGAGGATGGCCGCCACCTGCCTGCCGGGCTGTATCAGGATCTGGTGAGGGTGGTATTGAGGGACGCTACAGTGAGTCAAGAGGTACGGGCTCCTAAAAATGCACCCAATGCTACACAGCAGTGTAGCTCATATAGATGTGTATTCTTAGATAACGGATGTACAAAAGGAAGAGACGAGATGATTGATGGAGACAAAGAAAGATGCTGAACCTGGGTGATGATGTTTCCATCACGGCAGCTTGTGCCAGGGTACGGTTTCTAAACTCACATTCGTTGAAATCAATATCACTCTTGAAAGGCCCGCAGAGGCTGAAGATGTAAGAAATATATTGAGTGAGTGCACCAGTGTACAGTTGTCGATGACCCTGAGAGCAAACTTGCATCCTATGCCTATAGAGGCTACTGTCGTGATGAGGTCTTGGTTTGTAGAATAAGAAAAGGATATATCACTTTAGCGTAGCGTCCCACAGCATTTGGTGTGTGTCAGACAGTCTAGGAAAGGGTGTTGCCATGCAATGCAGTTCAGATAGCAGAGATGCTAGCAGAGGAATACTAAAAGAAGAGACAGATAAAGAATAGGAAATACAGTAAATCAGAATAAATTATATAATAGCTCACTAGGGGGAAATAAAAAGTGACAGCAATTTTCAATGGAGTAGCTACAGCGATAGCAAACTGACGATGAATAGTGACGAAGTATAGATTATCTACAGAGTCATACTGAGGCCTGGTGGAATTTGCAGATAAGCTCAGGCATAAACAGGAATAGTAGTGGCAAGGCACTACAGGTGAGGGAGGCAACCCTTACTATAGATGTAGATGCCAGGACCTAGTGAAGAAGGACTATACAAGTTAGGATGTAGTGACAGGACTGTGCACTATAATACTGGGAACGAGATCTAAACAATACCCTTACAGCCATAGACCACTTTCAAGCTTTGCGAAAGGAAAATGGGGCAGATGCGGCCCTCGTAGTAACTCCTCACTACAACAAGACTAGCCAGAGGTCTGCTGGCCCACTATTTAAGTACATGTGCAGATAGTGCTGATGTCTAATTACCCTTGCTGCCAATGTCCCAGGAGTAGGACAGGTACGACTATTAAACCCTGAGACATGTAGCTTGGAAACTGGCCAAGCTGGACTACTGGTAAGCTAGTTCAAAGGATGCAACTGGAGACACAGGCTACCTTGACCAGGCAGTCAAAAGCTGTGGAGCCCAATACAGACTTTCATCTTTGCGTGGAGATGATGGACGTCTGTGACTTCCTCATTTGTACACGGTGGAGACGTGGGGTAATCAGTGTTGTAATCCACTGTCTCACCAGCAGAATTTTGAGAGTATACAGCCCACTACTCGGAGGGAAGGATCAAATGAAGCCAGGGACCTACAGCAGCTATTGCTGCTTGATGCCCATTTATTGGTCTCTCAGATGCCCAAACTACCAGTCTGAAGAAGGCCAGTGCTCAAAGGAAATGGGCTACAGGAGAAAACTCAGACTTCCTTTGATTCTACAACAGATGCTGTGAGGAAAACACACTGGGACTGCACAGAGAGTTCGCTAGTGAGGCAAGCTTACAATATGAAATTAATACTGAGGTGGTTATGGTGTAATGGGCCGAGTGGTTGAAGGATCTCGCTCCTTGAAAGGGCCATAGTGAACTGCAGGCATATTTTTCCCCACAAGACCTGGAAATGCTCCACATCCAGTACGACACATAAGGGACTCAGAGGCAGAGATGCCAGTACAGACTTCTCACAGAATACGAGTGAGCTATTGAGCTGAGTCACCCATCAGACCCCAATAGTTGTGGCCACTGGGCCAGGACCAGCTACAGGACTGGTGGACGAGGCTGGCAGAGATGTTGCCCTATCTGCTGGTGCAAAATGTGAGCCAGGATCTATGTATTGCGCTGCCTTTGAAAGCTCTTGACGCCCTATTATCAGACGTTTTGTTCAGTAGAAAATCATAGTTAGCGTCCCACAATGAGATAGATGCTCCAGGTGGACTAGCTTATGTCTACTACTAGAGGAAGACAGTCAATGGACGCGACTATCGCTATACATATGACAGGCGCCAGGCCGAACACCAGAGAGGAATAGAAGGAAAAGCTCGAATGGCCAGCCTAGAGGGTGGAACCATAGTGGGTGAGCACGAGGTCTTTGTCGCCGGTGCATGAGGCTACAGAGCTCACCCAGAGTGCCCAGCCAAAGATGAATGCTGCAGATGGAGCCCTAAAGTGTGAGGGTCCGTAAGGACATGGGAAAATGGCTTTCTGCAGCTTGACAAACCTATAAAGGCAAAACACATAGTATAAAGAGATATGAAAGAGAGGATTTTATGGCAAAACTGACATCAGAAGAGATAATTAACTATAGTTAGCCATCTAAGAAGACAACACTCAGTCGTACATATGTAAAGGAGACCTATCCAGCCTGGAGCTCTGACAAATGCGTAAGGACATTCCGATGGAGGGTCAGACTGTGTCCCATTTCGCTGACCTATAATACCTGGAAGGAGCTCCTTGCCAACAACCGTGATGAGATAGCAGACTGCGTTTAATGATGAAAACGATGATGACGATATGTAGGCACCTTTGCTTGACCTATCGGATCTTAAAGTGCCAGAATAGAGGCCGGGTGCCTTGTCCGTGAGGCATGCAGTTCTCAAAGGACAGTCGTAGTCACGATGGGGGCTTGACACTAAACTATTGAATTTGCAGATGGTTTGGTGAAAGGAACTATGTAGATAAGGGCGCAGGTCATGGCGCAGGGCATAACGTAAGAATGTGTCCATGTAGGAGCCAGGGCAGTGTGGCGTGTCATTATAGGAGCCGGCAAACACAACCTCCAGTTGTAGTTGAAGACAATGTCCGTACAGGCCAATGCGAGGTGAGTCCTTGTGCCAGGATTGGAAAGAGGGCAGCAGAGTTTGCAGCAGGAGCTAATTGAAGATGTACGAGGGCGTGCTGGTTGCAGGTAGTTTAAAAGCTGCACAGGATTATAGCAGCACTGTTGCAGGTGCTGAAGGAAAAAGATCAGCACAGTTGATGCGCTTTAAGAAGCTTAGAATAGGCATAGTCAAATCAGTAGTAGCGAAGATTTCGAAATTATACTATATATAGGTGCTTTAGCAAAGCTGTAGTGTAATTTTGAATATAGTTACCAATTTTGTATAGATAGTAGGTGAATATATGAAGGCAACAGGCTAGAAGTCTAGAAGGGTGGAGGAGGTACCTCCACAAAAAGCTCTGAGGTGTGTCAAAAGAGAGTACAAGACATCTGCCTATATAAGGGCTGAGCTTGACAAGATGGCTTTGAGACCGATGAGATGCGCCGGATACAGGGACACGCGTCTACATAGATGGAGGTGCCAGGATTCACTATCATTTGAGGCGACTGAGGATATAGATGCCTCAGGATGGTTGAATGATGTAGTTTACTCGCAAAACTGTGTGGGGTCATCAAGCATCGCCAGGCTGTACGATGCGCTTTGAAAGCATGCTCTTGGGTGCAGCGAGGAAATTCTAGACCCAAAGGAGTCAGGCCTTCGAGGTGAGATGTACTAGTGTGTTTCATGCCATCAGAGGAGTCCCTTGAGCTGGGGCTTTTCTAACCGCTTGATGAGAATATGATTTATACAATATCAGAGCCTCTTATGCCCTTTCATGTAAACCCTGATTTTCTGGAAGAGGGTAAAAGCTGTGACAAGGCTAGGTCCAATAGCTAGGCTGCAATGGCAGTTTTACCATAGATGGAAGGGAAGGGACGCGCCCACGTTGGTCTGAGAAATGAATGTTTCTAAATGCTACGTGCCTGATGTGTATACATCAGCAACATATGAGGCAGACGTGCCTGCGACCTAGACTGCTGGCATACGATATAATCCATTTGAGATGCTGCTGGAGAGGTCATGGTGATGCAGCCCTGAGTACGACTGGGAGGGACTATCAGGACCTATGATAGTTAGTGACCTTAAAATTTGATATAAAAGAAATGGGATGGAGAGAATCTGTTCGGGCCTGTCTGCTGCTAGCGGTGCAAGGTGACCTGCAAACTTTATGAGGCCATCCTGCCCTTCTGAATGACGAAGCCTGCCCTACTGGACCCAGAAAGAGGCTGTTGACCAGGCGGTGCAAGCTTCTGAATTAAAATGCTATTGAACCTTTCTGTACCTATCTAGGTGAGGACTTCTCCTTCTTCTCTGAGCTCTGGGCCAGTAAACTGGATTGTGCCTGCAGGAACCAGGAAACAGGAAGTCCTAGGCTGCTTGACAGGACGTGATGCATACGCCGACACTACAGATGAGGGAAGAAGCCCTGCACCTGCGGTGGACTTTCTTGTTGAACATCGTCGAGGCTTATTAGCCAGTAGTACGTGTGAGTTGAGAAATGGAAAATGCAAAATTGAGAGTAGAATATTAGACCTGAGGGCTATCCATATAAATAACGCTAGTAGGGTCCTTAGAAGAAACTGACAGGTAGGGAGGGCTTGATAGCAGTAGTAAAACAAAATAATGCCTATAACTTTAGCTCGAAAAGGGCGTGAGACCTTTTATAGGCAGGCAGGAAGTAGGTCTTTGCAAGTACATCTCTAAAGGCCTGTATAAAGATGGAGGACTGATCGCAGGAGTTATGCTAATTACATCCTCAAACTGCCAAGGACATCATTGAAAGGTATAGAGATTTCACGAGCCATGCAGCCAGCAACCTCGATTATGACCTTGAAGATAGGCGAAGCATATTCCTGGCACCTGAATGGGCAGTAAGCATGAGAAAGGAGGTCAGCCAGGGTCCAGGAAATGTTAGAAATTCTGGACTTACAAGGGATAAGGATATTGAGTATACCGGAAGGGATATGGACGCATTTTTCCTGGGCGGATGATGCTCGAGGACAGACAAGACCTATGAAAGAGAGAGAGAAATCATGGCAATGCTCACAGCAGCCAGGAGTTCATAAGTTAAACGTATCCATGCATGCTCAAAATAGTGCCTCCTTGCTAGGGATGGCTTGCGTCACATAGTGTGTCAGAGACTCTACCTGGGTGCATCTGCCATATAAGGACTGGGTCTCTAAAAAGCTCAGACTACGCAAATCAGCCTATCTGTCCAGGGTGCTTGTCCATAATCACACCTTGATCCAGGTCATATGCCGGATATTGTTCATCCTTTGCCAGGCCAAGGAACCTACGCACAGACCTTGCAGTTATATAATATGGGCTATGGAGAGTGGCTCTCTGACGATCGATAGGCAAAAGAGCGTGAGATAAAGTACAAGAGGAGCTCTCGTGCTTCCTGAGTGATTGAGCCATTCGTAGTCATTATGATGGAGGCCAGTATGCGCCTTAAGATGGTAGCTTATTTTATATGGCGATCTGCGGTCCATGAATATCTTTAAGGGGGTGGCCAGCAATTCCAGAGCAAAGTATCTATGTTACTAAACCATAAGGAGTCTTGATGTGGACTATATAGAAAGTCAGATGGATAGAAAGCTATTCGAAATATAGGAGGCGTAGAAGGGCAAATATACATATAGACAGGCGTATGGTACATAGAGTGATATTTAGAAGGGAGGTCGTATGCAATTACATGGGCAGACGGAGCTAGATTCAAAGGGCCTGTCTTGAAAGTGAGTAGGGTAGACACTTAGCCTAGCCTGGTAGATAAGTATAGCAGGCTTCGTTGCCTGAAGACGAGGGCCTGATGAGACTTTGTGTAGTAGGGTTTCACAAGGTTTCTCTCAAAGAGTCTGGACTTGACTCATGGCTACTTAATACATATGCAGGCCTTTATATGTTTCGACTTGGTAAGGATAATGAAGGAAGAAGACATGTGGCCTAGATGTGTACTCTGTTGGAGAGCTATAGGCTAATGCCCTTACTCAAGTGGATTTTGAGCTCCCAGAGGTCCACCTTCACGACACAGTAATAATAGACAGAGTATGAAAGAAGCTATGCTTTAGACATAGGTTGTTTTGTTGCAGACAGCCTTGCTGGGAGGCTGAGCGATTAGAGCAGGATAGGGAGGGACAAATGGGCAGAGAGTGGCGAGGCTACTAGGGGTTACCCAGGTGTAGAGGCCATGCCATGAATTTATAACAGCAGGACACAGACTCTAAACTTATGGTCTAAATAGATATTGAGCCAGGCCAGGAGTATTAGAAAGCCATATTAGGGCTGAAAATATAGACCTAATAGGACTACACTTCCACAGGGTCTGAGATGTTTGGTGCAGAAGGCAGTCAGGCGGCAATCAAGAAAGTTTTGGTTTGCAAATAAAAGGACTCAAAAGAGGATCTTGACTTTGAAGCGAAATCCTGGTATAGGTGGAGTGAGTTTGGCATCAGATACAGCAGATGAGGATGTCTCATATCCACAGAGATGCTCTAGAAGAGATACAATATGCCTAAAAGGAGTCTGCGGAGGACAAGGGTTTGGCCACGCAGACAATTGTGGTTAGAGCTTTGCAGGTCTACAGTTGGTGAGCAGGCTATTGGTACCCTATATAGGGCAGGAACCATAAAGGCGACCCAGGCGTAGGACCTATGCTGCACAGACGGTGGTAGTGCTTGACCGACCATATAGGGACCTCGCCCTTTATGGGCCTTAAGTGCAGAGGTTGCCCTGGCAAACGGATGAATGAGGAGGACGCTCTCTCTCGTAACAACAGCCGGTGAAGTGTGCTGCAGGTCAGGGACCTGGTAGCTCAGGGATGTCAGGACACTCTGGAGGCTGTTAGGGTGATATTCTGGTAGTAAATGCCTGCACAGGGGCTACCATTACCCGGCATGGCATCTAACCACGATCTTAAGCGGCAAAAGGCCAGCAGTAGCATTTGCTGGTGATGGCAGTGATCAGATCGTTATAAAGAGAGTAGAGTCTGGAAGATTTAATGAAACCAGGTTTAGCTCGAGGTATAGATATGCAGACTGTCATTAGGACTCACTAAAGAAAGGTTGGTTTTATCGGCAACTAATGCTAAAACCATAGAATATACTAAGTAGTCTATGAATCTATAGTAAGTTAGGGCTTGAAAAGGCTAATAGAGTATATAATGGAATACATATAGATTTGATGGCTGGGTGATGTGGAGCCTAGTAAGTTAAGTCCTGTCTTCGGAGAATGAATTGGTACTGGTGAACCCATGGGCCATGTGGTTTTCTGAGATCTACCCGGGCTTCTGGTTTGAGTCGTGCTAGACGTGGGATCAGTGATGAGGGTTTAGGGTGGGCTATTATAGCCTGACAACTAGGGTGGCACGCGGAATTATGACCTTTCGTCCCTTATTGGGATGTGCCTGTGATTACTCAAAATACGGGACCTATCTATACCCTTGTTAGAGATCTAACGCCTTTTGCCCGGGTGCTAGCATTAAAAATACCAAAAACTATATTATTTATAAAGAGAGGCAAAGATATGTTGGCACGTGAAAGAGAATTAGAGGAAAATCTTGATGAGATTAAGCTTTTGATGGGCAGAAGGGTGGAAGGAACTTTGATCCTAAGACCTTTGATGATGTCTCAGACTTGGATGACAAGAGAAAGGCTATCTTTGAAAGCGTTGAAGTCCTAAAGAACAGAATCGACGTGACTCTTTGAAAGAGATACCAGTACGATGAAAATGGGTGGAAAACATAGACGAGATAGAGGCCGAACTAAAGGGTCTTATCTGACTAAGATAAAGGAATGTGACGTTGGGCTTAGAGAAGTAGAGAGAAAGCCATATGCAGATGGCATGAGGATACCTATGTACCGCACCCAGATGTACCACAGGTGCAAGACCGAGTGAAAGTTAATAGAAATGAAAGGGTGGGAGAGCCTACAAATGTTTGATCAGATCACAAGGCCCACTGGGACATATGAGACAGACCTTGATGATACTTGACTTCGAGAAAAGAGGTGGAAAGATAACTGGATCAAGATTTGCAGCTGTAAGAGCTTGGGAGCACCTAGCTGAAAAGGTCTCTACGGTTTCTTCCTCGACTCCAGCATATTGGAGAAATAGCGCTGCGCTGGTGAGGTAATACCATCCTTTCATCTAATAAAGAGCTTTTACTGAGGTGCGGCCAGCTACCCAAGTTTGAAGAGGATATGTTCAAGCCAGAAGGTTTAGAATACTTCTGGTACCAACTGCAGAAGTTCCAGTAACCAACCTTTACAACGTATGAACATTGAGCTTGGACATGCTTCCAATCAAGCACTGTGCTTACACTCCATGCTTCAGGTCTGAAAGCCGGATCAGCTGGTGCAAAGCGCTTTCGTAGGTCTGGACTAGCACCTTTCAGTTCAACAAGGCGAGAGCTAGATTAAGTCTGTAAGCTCAGTAGAGATTCTTACCAGGAATTAGAAAACTTTGACCAACGATGCTGAAAAGATGCTAGCGGTTGTGACAGGCCTACCAATACGGAGCGGATTAAGATATGTACAGGAGACCTAGGCTTTACTGCCGCCATAGCACGACGCAGTTTGGATGCCAGTCACAACAGGTATGTAAACTATCTTCTTGTTCAAACTTTTGAAGACTTCCAGGCAAGAAGGGCCAATATCAGATTTAAGAGGGATAGAAATGCTGGAGACTGATTTCGTCACACTCTAAATGGGATCAGGTTTGCGAGTTGGTGGAACTCTTGCTGCTATACTTGAAAAACCAACAGCAGGCTGATGGCATAGGTTCCAGGCCCTTAGAAAGTATACAGCACGGCAAAATAGTTGGGACCCTACCATACTACTTGCAGAACGATGAATCTAGGGCAAGGAGTATAGCCTCTTGTCAAATAAAGACAGATAGTTTAAATCAGAATAAACATGATACAGTATGCAAAAACTGTAAATTAAAATGGGTCCTTCGGCGGTAAACAATTATCAGGAGGGCCAATGGGAAGAAAAAAATAATCAAGTTCAACTTACTATTGCAAATTATGATAATTTTATCCTATTGACACAATTGAATTTTTTATTTCATTTGGCAACTGGAGAACATGATTTATGAATTTATTTATGCAACTTTCAAAAAAGAACTGATAATATATAAACATTTTGATGGACTAAAAATGCATTATCTATTTTACAAAAGAATGATAGGGCAAAACGCTTTTTTGAAACATTTATTTTTTACTTCGTACTATCCTGTTTATAGGATAAATATTATTGTGACAAAATTAGAATAAATATAAATTTCAGAGTAGTGATATTCAATAACAATACCTAATAAATGTTAGTGCAGTTATTGCTGGTATCTTATTCTGCAAAAGGAGGAATGATCATTTTAGAATTATTGACAAAAATTATTGACAAAAAAAATCGATGACGCGTACTATCCTATCTGATAGTAGCACTAGCGGTGGCAGGTATTTGTTTCAGTTTTAGGACAAAGTTTGTCCAGCTTAGATTATTTCCAGAATCTATTAGAGCCAAAGGAAAAGCTTTCAAGTGAAAAGGGACATGTTTCTTCTTTCCAGGTCTTGATGGTTTTGCTTAATCCGTGTAGGTACTGCAATACCAGTATCTACAGCCATAGTACTTGGTGGTCCGGGTGCAGCCTTGGATGTGGGCCTAGCTATAGTTGTTCAACAGCCTTTGTAGAATCTACACTAGCTCAGATTCACAAGGTAGGATGAAAAGGGTGGTTACATGGTGGTCCAGCCTACTATATAGAAAACAGCTTCTAAAGAGCAAGACACTTGGCAACTATATTCGTGTGTATGCCTGGTAGTGACATATGGTTTGATAACCTGTTGTGCTCTTATAACCTACAGTCTAGCATTCAGTTTATGGTTTCTAGTAACTCAAGTAACACCAAAATCATAGGTGCAATTATTGGTTTTGGTAGTTTTCGTATCTATTGTTGGTGGTGCTAAGCGAAGATCCGGTGTAACAGAGGTTTTAGTTCCATTCATGGGTATAATTTATGGCCTAGTTTCAATCATAGTACTAGTTTTAAATATAGAATGTTACCAGATGTATTCAAGATGATATTTATAGACGCCTTCAGTGGTAGGTCCTTTGCAGGGTCTAGCAGATCTGTCTATTTATGGCATCAAGCGTGGTCTTTACCTTCAAAATGAGGCCGGTGTTGGTTCTGCTCCCAATGCAGCAGCTTCCAGCAGAGGTGTATCTCACCCAGTTACAGGGTCTAGCACAAATTCTCATCTGTATATATAGATACTATAATTAATCTGTTCAGCAACTGCTTTTATGATACTAATCAGTGGGTGTGGAATCAAGCTCGAACTAGCTGGTGCTCCAATACAGGAATCATTACGTCCTATATTTGGTTCCATTTGGACCTTTATTCATTACTGTAGCGATGATTATGTTTGCCTTTCACTACATTGATAGGTAACCCTTTACTATTGTGAAACAGGCCTAGCTTTACCTAAATGGCAAATAAGAAGCCAAGTGATGAATTTATGAAGATATTCTGCGACGCTTCTTTAGTAGTTTCTTTGGTGCAATTATATCAATGGCAGTTAGTCTCTAGCTGATATTACAATGGGCTTTGATGGGCTCTTATAAATATCCTTGCTGTGTAACTTTAGGTGGAGTAGCTGTTAAGGCACTAAGAACTATGAAGAACAGAAAAGAGAAGGTAGGGAGAGCCTTGAATCTATGCCAAGTCTATAGGCATAGATCCCGATGACTCGACCACATAAATTCTAATTAAATACATTAGAAAATTCAGCCGACCTAGAGGGGAGACCAAGTCTGATTCTTAGGTTTGTTTTTGTATGAAAGAAATAATAGAAATTTGATTAAAGTATTTAGTCAATAAAATCGTTTAAAATATTATCGATTTCCTATTGTATTTGTAGAAAAATATAGTAATGTGCTGTGAAAAGTTGATTAACGTCGCACTGAAGTGGGTATACCACCACGGGTGTAGGTTTCCTTCGCAAGGCTTTTTTTTTTTTTGGAAAATGAACAGAGATAGGAAGTTATATGAAACAGGCAAGGTTTATAATGGAAAGAAGTCTTGGTGGAAGGTCAAACTGCTTCAATATTTAAACACCATACTGATTTAAAAAGGACAATGTAGAGTGTAAAATGACAATTATAAAAAGAGGACCTATGAGACTATATAATCAAATGAAGATAGTGAGATAGTCTGTTTTCTATATGTATAAGATAGGTTTAACTTGAAATGTCTAGGCAGAAACAAGGAAAATTCCTTGGATTAAAGAGAAGTCTGCACAAGGACCAGAAATATAAGTATAGGGTGGAAGTGGAACTTAGGCCTCAGGATATACGGTGAGAAATATATGATCAGATGGGGTTCTGGCCAGGTCCAGTGTCTGTATACTGACTGGGTGACTGGGGTCTCAATATAGGGTTCACCTGGCCAGGTCTGGGTATAGGTAGGCTGGTCCTGGTCGACTTTTGACCATGTGGAGGCCTCAAACTCAACAGACAGGCCTAGTCTAGAATTATATAGGCTGAAAAAGACCCAGGCCCTGGTAGAGGCACAGGTCCATAAACCCCTTTGTAATTCCCGTGAGTCACATGGTGGTAGCTAGAGACAATATGGCCCTCTAGTCGAGGAATTACATAACAGAGGCCCCAGATGATCCAGCCACCGCCTGCGGTGTTATAGTCCGCCAATTTAGGACAAGCTATGTAGCTGCTTCAGGCATGGTCTAGATGATGCCAACTGATTAGGGACCCAGCAGTTTCTCTAGGCTGTACCATGTGGAGATGAGAAGTCTGACTTGAGCTTCATACCAGGTATGATGCTATGCCCATAACAAGACGGCAGGTCACCAGGCCAATATAATAATAAGGTTACGGCGGGTCTGGGAGAAAAGTAAGATTACATGTTTGAAAAAATGTATTATCAAAAAATATAATTAGGAGGAAATAAGTAAAGATAAGCTGATAATCGGAGCAGAGAATTTAATTTAGGTTTATATTAACAGGCAAGTATTCCCAGACCTCAATAGATAGTGCAGTAAGGCAGGCTGAAGCAGAAATTATCACACCAGCCCTGAGGAGGCAGCAGGAGGCCGGGTTGAAATATACTAGACTACATAATTGAGGGGGGTTACCTTTTACCGAATAACACATCTGGGGCAAAATGAAGAAGTAAAGTTAGACAGCTAGGTTGCCAAGAGTGTGGCTAAGACTTTGTAAAGATAGAGGTAACTGTATTCCAGCACCACCAGACAACCAGGAAACTATAAGGGTTGAAGAAATCAGCCAAGGAGTGGCTTTATAGTCATGTGCCCTATATGTACCCAGGACCTGGGCTGTACAGGGACCTGAAAATGTAGGCAGCTCTGTATACGCCACTTGGCTCTCCACAGGATCAAATACGCATACTAAAGACTTTATACAACTGATAGATGAGATAGACCCTGCCAGCAATTGTAGATGCGGGTATAGTAGACCATCCTGTGCCTGCGAGGCTATGGAAATGGGGGCTTCTGCACAATGGCCAATACTGCAATAGCAACTGCTGGAAATATACCCATGATGCCTTAGGCCTTCAAGCAGGCTATAGGAGGCTGGTAGGTTGGCCCACTGGCCAAGCTGTAGGGTTATAGAAAAGGGTGGAGTAGCCTCATCAATTTTGACAGGATTTTTTAGAGGATTAGGGAGGTATAGGGATGAAGATGATTGACCATATGGAATATAAGGAAGGGACAGCAATGGAATCGGATATAATGACTAGGTATAATGATGGAGGCCTATGACTACGATTCTTTACTGCAAATGATGTCAAGGCAGCCCTGGCCAAGGATACCTTGCATACCTATGGACTTTCGTGGCCTCCCGTCACCAGCAGCCCAAGACTCCCTTTTGGAAGAGATAGCCCAGAGAGCCCAGGAGAGACAGGGCCCATTTTGGTAACTCTCATATATATGTTTACACCTCTACATATAGCCAACTACTGTGAGAATTATTGTATCTATTGTGGCTTTAACTCCCACAACAAGATAAAGAGGTCTAGATTAAATTTCGACAGATTGAAAAGGAAATGAAGGCTAGCAGAAACAGGCCTACAAGAAATTTTAATCCTGACTGGAGAGAGCAGGAAGCACCTGATGTAAAATATATAGAGAGGCCTGTAGGTTGGGCTAGCAAGTACTTTAGTATAGGGCTTGGAAGTTCATCCTATGAACACGGATGAGTATGCCTACCTTAATTCAGGCAGATTATGTGACAGTATTTCAGGAAACCTATAATTCTGACAAGTATGAAACCCCTACATTTAGCGGGCCATAAGAGGTCTTTCCCTATAGGTTAAAATGCTCAAGAGAGGGCTCTGAGAGGGGGAATGAGGGGGTAGGGTTTTGCAGCCCCTACTAGGACTGATGACTTTAGGAAGGATGCTCATACAGGCTACCATGCCTACCTACCCAGCAAAAATATCCCCATGCAGAGATAGTAATTTCATGTCCAAGGTTGAGACCTATTATAAATAATGATAAATAAAACCCTACAGGATGTTCATGAAACCCAGCTACCACAGATAATACATCTATAGGATCTTTTCTACCATTTGCTAGTATCACTGTATCAACCAGAGAGCTAGCAAGGTTTAGGGATAATATCATAAAAATAGCAGCTACCAAGATATCTGCTGGTGTGGGCACGTATAGGGAAGTCATTCTGAGGATATTAAAGAGGAAAAGAAGATGAGCAGTTTGAAATAGCTGATACAAGAGATGTTAACGAGGTCTTTGAAGCTATAAGTCTGCAGGCCTACAGCCAGCAATGAGTGATTATGAAACCTAACTAAAAGAGGGTATCAACAGATGAGCATGGAAAAAGAGGGAGAACAAGAAATTAATGTGTCGTAAACCAATAGGGAAGGCCTGTCAGCGATGGACTTTTTAAAGAGGCTTGGAGAGGTATTTGATGCCTAAGTGTGTGAGGGAACCCATTTGGACGACTTTATAATAGAGGGACTGGTCTTGAGGGAAAAGGACCTAGAGGAGGAAGCTCTACCTAAAATTACTTGCAGAACATACAGTACTGTGCCAGACCCATGGCATAGACCTTTATGCCCACAAATCTGGAGATCCGCTCAGGCGAAGTTGGGGATATATATACATATGCCCCTCCCATGACCTCCCAGAACTGGGCCGGGAGGATGTGAATGGGCACAGGTGCTTTATAGGTTACTTTGTGACCATGCAGGGGTTTCCAAACCCATTCGCCTGAGGAGGCTAGTCAGGCTCAGCGCTGAAAAGCAGCCATATATCTCGCAGGACACATATTTCCAACCGATTGCAAGAAGGGACCAGAGCCCAGGGGACTAGACTTTAGACAAAATGTGCAGGGTATCTAGCTCTACCAGCATATGCCATAGGGTGGTACCTGCTTTGGACAGGGTAGGACCAGGTCCTTGCCAGAGCCCATGGTGTGTCCCTTTGCGTCAGGCATCATGAAGGATAAAGGTCCTGGACCTTAGGTCCTGTGGGCCACGTTAGGGAGTTTGACAGGTCAGACCAGCCAGTTAGGGACCCATATCAAATAGGGGATGACAAGGACAAGGAGTGTTTATGTCTGAGGCCCTGGCGAGGCTAAAAGGCCTCATACCCATGAGGTGAGACCTATTGCAGTTGTAGCCCATGATGGGAAAGATAGTGGTGGGGGCTGTATCTCAGGCAGAGCTGACAGGGGACCCAAGTCAGCATGCAGAGATGGTACACAAAATGCAAGCCAAGACCCTATCTAGGTGGAGGCTGATGACCGCCAGATGTAGTGACCATGAGCCCCTGCTCAATGTGTGCTGGAGCCACAGAGAATTCTAGATAAAAAGTCTATATATAGGTGCCAGCCACAAGAAAAACTACCTGGTAGGCAAGCATAAACTTCAAGCTAGAGGTTTATAGGATAGGAAGATCTACTTCGAGTTTGCCTGCTTGAGGAAGAGGCCAAGCAAGCTCCTGACTGATCAGGAAAGAAGGCAGGAAAACTCAAGTAAGCTTAGGGAAAGAGGACCTTTAGTGGAAAAATCTCAAAAATATAAAATTATTAAATTGTGGACTAAAAATATAATTACAAGCATGGTATTGCGTGATATTCTATTGATAGGAGAGACTTTCATGTAAAATTCTATTGTTCGGAGTGTATCAGCGAATGTTTTTAAATAGAGGCCTAGTGCTTGTTTACGGGGTTAGTATGAGTATGGGCTTGTTTGGTGGACCAAAGAAGATGCCTGCGAGAAAGCATGTTGACCAATTTAACGTGATTCCAGCAAGGACTATATAAACTATGCGCGACAGCAAGATACATCTAGGCTCATCTGCGATGACTTATGACCATTCAGATGAGGTCATAATAGTAGATGGATCCAACCATGTAGACGTATGTCTGCACCAGGTATCGGCCTCACCTGGATGCTCCAATACTGTGAACAGCAAGAGGATTAGATAGGGACTAGGGCAGGATGATAAGACTAAGGGCAGGAGCACGCCACCTAGTTGGCTGCAATATAAAACCCTGGCCAGAAGCCGACTCAGTAGAAGAGGGCTGTAAGGTTACTCATGGATAAGTGCCGAAAAACACTTTGATTTGTCACAAGTGTGGTGAATTTGCTAATAAGACTAAGACAACTACAAAAGAGCCTGATATTGGCCAGCAGTGAGGTGCAGAGCCTATCCATGTCATCCTATTCGAGAGTGCCAACAAGCCTAATGCTCTTGGTACCAAAGGATATAGATGATACATACACAAGATAATAAATGATTACGGGGCAAGAAGAGGTCTTGGTAAGATAGGTGGAGAAAATATCACTATCAGGCAGTGAGCTCTATGGCCAAAATACGCAAGGCCAGAAGAATAAGTGGTCAGGACAGGCACCAGACATCTAGGATTACACAGAAGGACCATTATCCAGATAGTAAGAATAGCCCAGCAGCCCAGGTCTTACCTTTGCAGATACATGGTAGCAGCATCTCCTCGCAGGGATAATGAAGGCCACAACATAGTTTTGGGTACAATAGTGAATAGGAGAAGTCCACGACTACCACTTTCAAAAGATAGCAGCAGGGTGGTCCAGTTAAAAAGTACATGACAGACGTAGGATATATCACCCACCAGGATGATGAGACCATAGATATGGGACTGGATATAATCAGAGACGTAAAGGACGGAAGGAAGGTCTCACCTATTACTGATGACATGATGGTAGTAAGAGTAAGATATATGAGTCCTTTGACCGTGAATCTATCAGACTATTAGGAGCAGGATTAGTAGGGAGACTTCACCTACCTAAGGGATACATGGAAATGGTAAGGGCTCAGAAACGATGTGTGTCAAAAGGAAAATGTGATATTTACCAAGAATAGAAACCTTGGAAATTGGATAAGGATATGGTTATCAGGGCCAGAGATTTGAAGCAGACTAAGCTGGCAACAACTTTTCCTATAAGAGTCTAGCTAAGAATAGCCACGACAAGAGTGACGTAGACCACTTGCCTGTCATGATGGGTAAAAGGGAATTCCGTCAGAAGAATTCTAGGAACTATACTCTTCTACTCATCCCAACTCACCTATGATGATCCAGTCATACATGTTAAGAACCCCAGTCACGAAGAGGGAAACCCTGGACCCAGGCCTTGAAACAGTGCATGAGCTTACTGATCCTTCCTTGGTTATTATGGGGTGGGGTTTCGTTCAGTGCATCGTGACATTAGGAAGATGCACAATGCATGTGGGAATTTATTGACTATACTAAAATAGGGGCTTATAAAATTGGATTCACTTTGTGGTATTATTATTCAGGTGGAATATATTGAGAGGGGTGTCCAGTGGCTTAAGGCCGTTGGAAAGCGGGTGTGTGGGAAACTGCATGGGGTTCAAATCCTCTCTCCGCCATTTAGATGAAAATAAAATGAAAATGTTATACAGCTGTATTTTAAAGGCAGTTGTCGCAAATAAGCTGTTTCCTTCGAAATAACGTTGGTGAGAGTTTTCCCAACGCTAAATTTATTAACTTGTGAACCACCTGTTGGACGGGTTGTCATGATTCTTTTCTAATTATATTTATATTATATACTACTATAGATAAAATATGAATAATATTAATATTATTTTTTCATTCTTTATTATAAATGGATCTTTTCAAAGAGTTTGGCAACTATATAAATACTGATTTAAAGAAAGATAAGATAATAATTATTACCTTATAATAAACCCTCCTTACTGAGGCTCCTATCCACAGAACCTTGTTCTATCCTTGTGTGAAATTGGACCATTCCACTTATAATGACTCCCTTTGAAGTACTTAAGTTATTATATGTAATCAATCCGAAGAGACCATTCCATAATTACCTGTTATTGTGGCAGAGTTTTATTTATTAAATCATTTCTTTTTATAGTTATATATAATTACAAAGAAAATACTAATAATAAAATTACCAAAAAGTAATATTTTCTTTATTTTGTTAATAATATTATATAAGATTGAAATTATGAATAATATTGTAAAAAAGTTGTTTCTTAAGAAATGTTTTTTATGAGCACTACCTTAATCCTTTCTATATAAAACCATTGTTGGTCCTACTATTCTTGTTCATACTGGATCTGAACATACCGCCATTACAAAATTTTGTTCTATGTATTAAATCTTATGCTTATGATAGACTTTTAGTTTTAGTCCATTTTTTTATAAACTCTATTCTCATTTTCATTTTCTTTTGCTTACTGTTGTTAATTGACATAGAGCCGATAATACCTGTAATAGCCCTCCCTTTATTTTATATAATGTGTAAAGACACTTGAAGATGACTTTGATTGTCCAGGTGCCAGCTGATAGGCTGGCACCTGGATGCATACATATATAGAAAGGATAAAGAGAACCCAGCCTGCAGGAAGGTCCTGGGGTCAAACTAAAAAATGTAATTTCCTATTTATGGTTCCAAGGAAGGACGTCTGACCTGGCCGCAGTAAGGCCAGTAAGTCCAACAACGATTGTGAGTATAAGGCTGGTGGTAAAAAAATGGCAAAGGGAAGGCAGGATAGGGTAGCCACCCCAGCATGCTGGTAGAAAAGTAACCACAAACCCCCAGGGTACAAGGGGATTTATGACAGTTCCAGTCCCCAAGAGTCCTGACAGATTTTTGATGTAGGCCCAATTGGTCGGCATAGGCTTTCAGTGTCCGCCACAAGAGATAATAAGGTATTGCCTGCCCACTATCAGGTTAACACCCAGGGCAGTCGCGACTACACATGTGCTGACACGAGAGGGACTATCCAATACTTGGTTCAAGCTGTTTAGGATGCTTGGCATGATACCAGCTGAATAAAAGATCTCCGCGTTTAGGCCAAGATTACAATAGTCATGGTGAAGAACATGCTGCTGATACCGCCACGACTCTCACCAGGACCCTTGCTATTTTACCTGCTAAGACCATCCATAGAAAAGCTATCAAAGAAAAATTGGCTAGTTGGCCCATACCATGAAGTGAATGGAGCTTGTTGTTCAAGAGACCAGCTTGGTACAGTGTATATAAGTGTCAAGACGGCAGGTATCCTCCTGATTGAAAGCAGGATTGTGGACACCAAAGGCTAGCAGTGAGTAAGGGTGAACTAGGCCAGTAGCTAAAATAGAGGAAACGAAAGCTTTCTATCCCATCTAAAGAAGCTGCACCAGTCCAGGGACAAGGGTAAGGCCATTGCAGATACTATAAAGGCCGAATGGTCGTATACATCATATTTTTAATGTGGTCAAATAAGTCAATCCCTACTATACTGGCAGCTATACCTGTGGTATCGGATAAGGGAGACATCTTGTCACAAAAGCACTGACACCAGCACCAGCTGTAATTGCAGGGTTAAGACCAAAGGCATTTGAAACATTTCATAGGGCAACTCCCAGAGTTGCTACAGTTGTCAAGCTTTCTGATCCTATAGCAATACCAACACAGTGCAGCCACAGTGCTTGATAGTGGCAAAGGTCTTAGACGAAATAATATCCAGGCCAGCAGATAAGACTGGGTATGGCACCAGATATCATAAGGGCAGTAACCAATATTCCTATGAAGAAAAATAGCCCCATGCTGGCATGAACTGACTCAGCCATACTGTCCATCTTGTCAAATGATATGCCCCGGCACGTCCATAGACCATAAGGCAAATGAGAGTGAAGTATGATAGGGATAAGGAGGAGATCCTTATGGTCATCATTGAAAGCCCAGGATAAAAAATACTATTAAGATGCTAATGACAGCTTCCTTTACTTGGTTTTCGATGTTGTACTAAATTAAACATAAATATATCTCTTGTTTTAAATAGAATATTTGTGTTTTTATTTTGTCATTAAATATTAAAAACTCCTACTAGTTTGCACTGTAAGGAGTCGTAAAAAAACACATCATTAGAGGCCCTTGACAATGCAACAGAGCCACTAAATCTTAATGACTTCTAATAAGTATACACAGAAAAGGTTACAGAATTACTATATTTTGTTTGTGATAGTATTTTTGGATATTTTCATAATGCTTCTCCTTTTCTATATTATTAATTCTATCATTAAAAATACCCTGTCAACAAAAAGTTGAAAAGCTTTATATAGTCATGACTTGCCAAATAGCTAGGTCGGTTAAAGCAAAACAAACATTGAACATTTGTCCGCATATGGTATCATTAGCGTGTCTTGACTAACAAGTCAAGCACTTAAAATTTACAAAGGTAAGTTTCATCTTAATGGTTAACGAGACGTGAAATGTAGATATGTTAACCAACAATTAAATTAATTTTGGTTATAATTTTGCTGAATAGACGGGGAGTTAAGGGTGCCCTGTAACCTCAAACCGCTTTAGCGAGGCCACCCATCCGGAGGCAAGTTACCTGTACGCAGTCTTGTGTAAGTAGTAAGGATGCATGTGGTCCCAAGCAATGGAAGCTCACAATCCCGTCAGATTCGGAAGAAAGTTAGCAGTAAGTGGTCACTTTCATGTGACTTGGGGACGCCTGTGGTGAGCCAACTACACGAGCAACGGTTGTAGGCATTGGTCGTAGGATGGTGCATTTAACATACATAAATTTACAATCCCATTAATGGGGTTGTTATTTTTGGAGGGACATTATAACAAGGCCTTGTATAGGGAATATAGGACCACTAGTATTTACGATGTAATCGGTCAGGACCATCATCAGGACTCTTAAAAAAATCAGATAAAGAAAAATAGTATGAGTCATGCCTATCTATTTTGTGGGACTAGGGGTACTGGTAAGACTACTACGGCCAAGATACTGTCTAGGCAGGAACTGTCAGGCCGGTGACCAAGACCTCACCCTTGTAACCAGTGTCCAAGCTGCCAGTCTATTTTGGATTCATCAACCTAGATGTTATAGAAATAGATGCAGCATCCAACAATAGTGTAGATGAGGCTAGGAGTTGAGGGATACCGTTAAGTATACACCAGCTAACCCAAGCATAAGGTATATACAGACGAGGTTCACATATCACAGGGGCCTCAATGCCCTTTTAAAAACTCTGGAGAACCGCTTCATATGTTATCTTTATACTACAAACTACAGAGTGCCCAACAAGATTCCAAGCGACTATCCTGGGTCTAGGTGCCAGAGGTTTCGACTTCAAGAGGGTATCGTAGGTGACCTATTAGAGAGGATGAGGAGCATCATAGCCAGAGTGCGAGTGTTCCATAGACACAGACGAGGATGCCCTAGGGATAATAGCCAGAAATGGCCAAGGATCAGCCAGTACTCCCTAAGCTATCCTAGACAAGTGGCCTAGTCCTTTGGCGGTAGTAGTCTGACAGGGGACCAGGGTTTTAGACCAGGTGGATCCGATCCAGGTCAATTACTAGAAACGTCAAGGCCACAATAGACGCTGGATGTATGGTAGGCTCATGGAAAATGATAGACGATCATTTTATGTGGGCAAGGACCCAAGGTCTCGTTGAGGATATCACAGATTTTCAGGTCCCTGATGATGGTCAAAAATCTATCGCGACAGGTAAGGACCTAGTTGACTTTGACCATGACCAAGTCCAGGAAATACTTGGCCTCGCAGGTGGAATAGATGACTGAGGTACCTGACTAGATACTAACTCATCCTGGGCTGTGACCCATCTGAAAAGCTGAGATTTTCTACAAACCAGAGGATGACCCTGAAATATATATATAATGAAGCTAGCATCGCCAGTTGCGTGACCAGT